>Ga0207701_10000012_pt1 | contig 137907 bp, 136 predicted proteins | sample KBSSwiSSwithPhiX_FD_184294 | JGI IMG/M metagenome (GOLD analysis project Ga0207701, IMG submission 184294) | Switchgrass rhizosphere bulk soil microbial communities from Kellogg Biological Station, Michigan, USA, with PhiX - S5 (SPAdes) (version 2) | ecosystem: Environmental > Terrestrial >...
ACGGTCGTTAAGCCCTACAGCGCCGATGGTACTCCGACCGAGAGGTCGCGGGAGAGTAGGCCGTTGCCGGCACCTCATTGCAAAGCCCTCGTCCGAGCTTAGCTACGCTCGGACGAGGGCTTTGCGCATCCTGCACCCGCCGGTCGCGAAAGCGGCACCCATACGGAACCTCGCGTAACTCGCGCATGTATCTTTCGCCAATGAAGCGTGCCGGGATCGTCACCGTCGCAGGAAAACCCAACGCCGGGAAGTCGACGATGCTCAACCGCCTCGTCGGCCAGAAGCTGAGCATCACCAGCGAAAAACCTCAATCGACTCGCGACAGAATCGTTGGCATCCGAACGACCGGCGACACGCAGATGGTGCTGCTCGACACGCCAGGCCTGCTGGAGCCGCGGTACGAATTGCAGCGGGTCATGCGTTCGACTGCCTTGAACGCGCTCGCCGATGCCGACGTCGTGGTGTACGTCACCGACGCGACACTTGGACCACCGCCGGGCCTCGAGGAGGCTGCATCGCTTCGGTCGCCGGCCGGGCCGCACGTCATCACTGTGTTGAACAAGATCGACCGTCTATCGAACGAAGAGCGTCGAGCATTGGTCGCTCACGTCCCGGATGCGATTCCGTTCTCGGCGCTGACCGGCGAGGGCGCGGACGTCCTGCTGTCCGCCATCGAGGAACGGTTGCCCGAGAGCCCGTTTCTGTATCCCGAGGATGACATCAGTACCCAAACGCTCCGATTCTTTGCAGCAGAGCTCATTCGCGAAACGGCGCTCGAACAGTTGGATGAGGAAGTACCCTACAGTGTTGCGTGCGAGGTCGAGGAGTTTCGCGAAGACCGGTCGCCCGTGTACATTCGGGCGACGATCTACGTCGAACGCGATAGCCAAAAGCGGATTCTTATCGGCGAGAAAGGCTCGAGGATCCGCGAAATCGGCCGCGCTGCCCGCGCGAAGATCGAACGACTCGTCGGCGGCGCCGTGTATCTGGACCTCTGGGTGAAGGTCCTCGCCAACTGGCGTCGTGACGCGCGGGCTCTCGAGCGGTTTGGATACCGGATGCCTCAGGAGCCAGCGTGACGCTCTCCCCACAACTGCTGTCCATTCTCGTCTGCCCGAAGTGCAAGGGCGAGCTGGAGTACCGATCCGATGAGCCGAGCCTCGTCTGCCACACCTGCCGACTGAAGTACCCGGTGCGGGACGACATTCCCATTATGCTCGCGGATGAGGCCACGCCGCTCTAGTCGAGCATCGTTCGCCCTTCTCGGCGCCCTCCTGATCTCGGCTGCCGACGTCGCACACGCGCAGACCGGTCTGGCAACGGAAGGAGCGTTGTTTCTCCTTCTGCCTGTGGGCGCGCGTTCGGTTGGGATGGGCCAGGCGGTGGTAGCGGACAGGCCAGGTACCGAAGCGGTATGGTGGAACCCGGCGGCAATCGGCGCAGCCACGCATCGAGAAGCGGCGATTCACCACTCGCAGAGCGTCGCTGGGACCGGCGACGCGGTGACAATCCTGGTGCCATCGTCACTGCTCGGCGTGCTCGCGCTCTCGGTCAACATCTTCGACTACGGTGAGCAACAGTCGAACCCCGACCCCAACGGCCCGGACGAAGTCACCGGGACCATCATTCCACGGAGCTTCATTTACGCGGCCACGTACGCGACGTCGTTAGGCAGCTACGTCACCGCCGGGCTCACCTACAAACTGATTCAGTTTCGCATCGACTGTACGGGGCCGTGTCCGGACATCAACTTCTCGGCCACGACGAGCGCGCTGGACCTCGGCGCACAATTCACGGTTAAGAAATCCATTCCGCTGGTCATCGGCGTGGCGGCTCGGAACATCGTGGGTCTCAAGGTACAGGTGAACGACAGCCCTCAGGCGGACCCGATTCCGCGCCGACTCCAGGTTGGAATGCAGTATCGCTACGACATTCCACCGTCGATCGCGCCGGAGACCGCGATCCGGTTTGCGTTCGACCTTGCGGATGGCATCCACGTCGGGAATCCGGCACCGCGCTTCGGAATGGATATCGCATTCCGTGAGCGGTTCCACATTCGTGGCGGTTACGCCGTCGAAGCATCGCAGTCAGAGGCCGGCGGGCCATCGATCGGCCTCGGACTGAGCACCGGCAACCTCGTGTTCGACGTCGCGCGCATTCTTACTGGCCTTTCAGCAGACGCAGGTAAAGCTCCAACATACCTTTCGCTGCGATACCTGTTTTGACAGCACGTACGGCGACGCTGGCCGCCATTGCGGCCATCGCGATACCGCTCGCTACCACGTCCGGCCAACGACTGGCGCGCACGCTTCCCGCGACGCGCGGAGACGCGGCACCGGCGGCCGTCTTCGGTACCTCGTGGAAGTACTTTGGCGAGGCGAAGGACACCGCGCGCGCGACGCCGTGGTCGATTCTCGCTTCTGCGATTGTTCCGGGCACGGGGCAGGCATGGCTCGGGCAGGATCGATTCGTTGCATACCTCGCCGTGGAAGCGTATGCCTGGGCGCGGTACGCCGCCGATGCGCGCGAGGGCCGCCAGGCGCGCAGCTCGTACAGAAGCCTCGCGAGCGAGGTTGCGCGACGACCTTTCAGCGCAGCGCGTCCGGTCGGCGATTTCGAGTACTACGAGCGGATGGAGCATTTCGCCGAGAGCGGTGCTTTCGACGCGGTTCCCGGCGGTGAGCTCGACCCCGAACCCGACACGACGACCGCCAACGGTGCCACCTGGCTCCTTGCTCGACAAACTTTCTGGTCCAACGCATCGGAGCCGCCGCCACGCGAGTCCGCCGAGTACAAATTCGCCGAGGAGTTTTATCGCGAGCGAGCGGTTGGTCCGGCGTACCGTTGGTCGTGGAGCAATGCGCAGCTCGAGTACGCGGAATTTCGGCGCACGATTCGCCGAAGCAACAACGCGTATCGAAACTCATTGGAAGATCTCGGGCTCGTCATCGCGAACCACGCGCTCAGTACGGTTGACGCGTTCATTACCGTCCGGCTCCGCCGTCAGGAGGATGCCAGTGGGAAGCGGTACGAGCTCACTGGCTCATTTCCGCTCGGGCGGCGACCTTAGGCTTAGGCGAATGACTTTGGGCACCCTCACGGCGTCTACAGATGATCGCTGACGTTGCGGCGCGCGATCGCGTGATGAAGCACACAAACGCCGTTGGAAGTCCTCCCGAGCCACCGATCATTTCGCGCCCCCCAGCATGAGCATCGCGTAGCGTGCCGAAGCCATCGGCAATGGTGTTCTGCCCTGACGGTGCGCCGATACCAGCGACGGTATCTGCCTGGCTCGATGACCGCGGGATCGCTGCGGAGGTCGTCCAAAATGAGGACGATCTCATGGCGCGCGCGCTGAGAGGCAGACCCAGACTCGTCGTGTTCGACGCCCGCGCGAACATCGACGCATGCATTGTCGTGTGTACGCGGATGAAGCGCGATTCGTATACGGGAATCGTCCCGGCGCTATTCGTCTGCGCGAAGGGCGAACCGGCGGTGGCGACGGCCTTCGATGCCGGAGCGGACGAGGTGCTGACCGAGCGCAACTCGGCCGAGGAATGTCGAATCCGGATGGACGTGCTTCTGCGTCGGTCAGATCGCGACGTCTATGTGCATCCGTCGACGCGCTTGCCTGGCACGATCGACATCGAGTCAGAGATCACGCATCGACTGCATCAGGAGACACCATTCGCCGTCTGCTATGCGGACCTGGATCACTTCAAGGAATTCAACGATCGATATAGTTATTACGATGGCGATCGTGTGATCCGCATTCTGGCGAAGATCCTTCACGATGTCGTAAAGGGTATGTGCGGCGAGGAAGGCTTTGTTGGCCACATCGGCGGTGACGATTTCATCTTCATTATCCCGGCGGCGATCGTCAATGAAACGTGCGGCGAAATCGTATCCATCTTCGATGCGCTCGTGCCGTTTCAGTACTCCGAGCAGGATCGGCGCGCGGGCTACTTTTTCGGCAAGGACCGACGCGGCCAGCTGCATCGCGTTCCGCTCATGACGGTGTCGATCGGCGTCGTGTCGAACGAGCGGCGACAGTTTGCGAATGCGGCGCAGGTCAGCGAGCTGGCCACGGAGATGAAGAGTTACGCGAAGACGTTGACTGGTTCGGTGTACACGATCGATCGTCGACAAGACCCGCCGCGCCTGGTACGGTCGTCAACGGCTCGATCAGATGTTCCGCTTAGCCTAGGCGACGAGTCATGAACGTTTCATGTCCGGAGTGCCAAACGGTATTCCGAGTAGATCCAGCGCGAGTCCCCGGACCGGGGGTTCGAGCGCGCTGCTCGGTGTGCGGAGGAATCATTCCGATCACTGCTGCGCGGAGCTGGACGGATGACTTCGCGACGCCGCACGACGCGGCCAGCCTAACGGCTGGCGCGCGCACAGGGACGTTGGTCGGCGCTCGGCCCTCGAGCCCGACCCCCGTTGAGCGAGCCGTGTTCGCGGAGTCGAGTCCGGCCGCGACTCTTCCAAACGCTGCGCCGCGAACCTCGACTCCAGCGCGTGTCCCGCCGTTCGCCCCCGGCCGCAGGCCAACTCCGCCCGCGGGATCAATCGCTCCGCCGCCATCTGTCCCGACACCTCAGGCTTCGAGTGTCGAGCCGCGAAGCGTCCCGCCCGTCGCTCCCACCAACGTGGCTCCGCCATCGGCGACCGTCGCCGTGCAGCCGCCCGCGGCGCCACCGAGACCGCCGAGCCGTCCCGATTCAGACGCGCCGCGGCCGCCGGCGTCGGCTGCCCCCGCGAGTCCCGCGAGAGCATCCGATGCGCCGTTTGTTCCACCGGCCCGCCCTTCGGCGCCAGTAGCACCAGGCCAGCCGGTGTCGAGTCCTCCGCCTGCGCCCCGGCCGATCGCCGCCGCCGAGTCGCCGTCCGTACCCGCTCGAGCGGACGTGGCGGCGCCCACGCCGTCAAAGGTTCCGATCAACCCATTCCTTGCGAACGACCCTAACCAGAAAGCGAAACGGCTCGCCCGCGCGCTCGTTTCAGACATGGTGGCGTACCACCCCCAGAAACGCGATGAGGGAATGCGTGCGGGTACGCTGAAGCAGTTGTTTCGAGAGGAGATCAAGAAGAGCTACGAGGAATACGTCGAGCAGATCGGAAAGGAGTTCGCCGAATCGACATCTCACTTCCAGGACGCCCTGAACGACGTTCTCGCCGGGGGCAAGAAAGTGTTCTAGGCAAGAACGTGCGTGCGTCCCGGGGTGGTTCGACACTACCGCGGTCGCTATCTTGAAGGCACACGAATGAAGCCGAGCCGTTCTCCACCGGGGAGGGCGGCTCGTGTCATATTTTGCCGGGGCATTTTTGCTGGATCGACAGGGGGGCGCGAACCATGGGAGACACCGAGCGCACGCGTCGGCTCCGAGACGCCGAGAGTCGGCTGCTCGAGCTGAGGAGGTATCTTTGACCTCGATCACAAGCGAGAGTCGCTGACCCAGCTCGAGGAGCGAATGGCGTCGGCGGGATTCTGGAACGATCAGGAGAGCGCACGGACGGCCGTGCAACAGGTCAAGGAGCTCAAAGGCTGGATCGAGCCGTACGATCGCCTCGCAGGCCGGATCAATTCGTCGTTGGAGCTGGACGAGCTGCTTGCCGCCGAACCCGACCCCGTTATGTCGGCCGAGGTCGACGAGGAAGTGGCAGCGGTCGAAAGCGACGTCGATGCGTTCCAGCTTCGATCGCTACTCCGCGGCCGGGACGATTTCCGTGATGCGCAGGTCGAGATCAGCGCCGGCGCGGGCGGCACGGAGGCGCAGGACTGGGCCCAGATGCTGTTGCGGATGTATACCCGATGGGCCGAGCGTCGCGGATACGGTGTGGAGATCCTCGACATGAGCGAGGGCGAGGAGGCGGGCATCAAGGGTGCCGTGGTGGAGATCCGTGGGCAGTACGCGTTCGGGTTTCTCCGTCCGGAAACCGGCGTGCACCGGCTCGTTCGGATTTCCCCGTTCGATGCGCAGTCACGGCGACACACGAGCTTCGCATCAGTCTTCGTCTATCCGGTCGTGAACGAGGAAATCAACATCGAGATCCGCGACGAGGACATCAGAATGGATGTCTTTCGCGCGAGCGGAGCCGGCGGGCAGCACGTGAACAAGACCAGCTCCGCGGTGCGTCTGACGCACATCCCAACGGGCGTGGTGGTTGCGTCCCAGCAGGAGCGGTCGCAGTTCAAGAACAAAGCGACCGCGATGAAGATGCTGAAGAACCGACTGTACCAGCTCGAGGCTGAGAAACAGGCGGCCGAAAAGGCAAAACTGGACGCGACGAAGGCCGATGTGACGTTCGGCAGCCAGATTCGAAGCTACGTCTTCCAACCGTACACGATGGTGAACGACCACCGAACCGAGTTGAAAATCCCCGACGTACAGAAAGTCATGGATGGTGGAATCGATCCGTTCGTCGAGGCCTACCTGAAGCAGATGGGTGCGGGGGAGAAGACGTCGTGAGCGACGAGCTGAATTTCGTACTGCGAGCGCGCCGCGAGAAACTATCGGCGCTCGAAGCCAGCGGCGTCCCCGGGTTCGCCTACGGATTCAGTCGTACGCACGAAGCCGCGGGCGCGGTCGCGGCGTTAGGCACCGACGCCGAAGGTCCTGTGGTGCGCGTTGCGGGGCGCGTGGTGTCGTGGCGAGGGCAGGGGAAAACGATATTCGCGCACATTGCGGACATGAGCGGTCGGGTGCAGCTGTACTTCCGCCGGGACGATCTCGGCGAGGAGGCCTTCGCCGGCCTGAAGCTGTTCGACATCGGCGACGTGATCGGTGTCGAGGGAGCGATGTTTCGCACGCGGACCGGCGAAGCGACGGTGCGTGTCAATGCCGTCGAGATGTTGGCGAAATCGCTCCGGCCGCTGCCGTTCGGGAAGGAAGAGGTCGTCGAGGGCGAAGTCATTCGCCATTCGGGGTTCAGTGATCCCGAGCAGCGATACCGTCAGCGATATGCTGACCTGGCGGTGCACCCGGAAGTCCGCACTCTGTTTCTCGCGCGATCGCGCATGACGACCGCGATCCGCACTTTTCTCGACGGGCGTGGCTATGTGGAGGTCGAAACGCCGGTGCTCCAGCCGCTTTACGGCGGCGCCTCGGCGAAGCCGTTCGTGACCCATCACAACGCGCTGGACATGCCGCTCTTTCTGCGCATCGCCGATGAGCTATACCTCAAACGGCTGATTGTGGGCGGCTTCGATAAGGTGTACGAAATTGGGCATGACTTTCGGAACGAGGGGATAGACCGGACGCACAACCCCGAGTTCACGATGCTCGAGTTCTACGAGGCCTACGCCGACTATGACGTCATGATGGGTATCGTCGAGCGCTTGATCGTCCATGCAAGCGACGCGGTTCGGGCGTTTCCGCAGTTCGCGGAACGCGTGCCGACCTTCACGCTGCCGTTCCCGCGGACCGAGTGGGTCCCGGCGTTGAATTTGGCGGCGGGCGCGGACGCCATGGCGATGGACGACGAGACGCTCAGGAACTGCGCTCGACGCGCGGGGGTTCAACATCCAGAAGCGCTGAGCCGGCCGAAGGTTCTCGACGAGCTGTTCCAGGCGCTGGTCGAATCGACGCTCAAAGAGCCGACGTTCGTGATCGATTACCCCGTGGAGCTATCTCCCCTCGCCAAGCCGAAGCGCGGACACGCCGGACTCACCGAGCGGTTCGAGCTTTTTGCGAACGGGAAAGAGCTTGCGAACGCGTTCAGCGAGTTGAACGATCCCATCGACCAGCGTCGACGATTCGACGCGCAAGCGAGGCTACGGGCCGCGGGCGACGAGGAGGCGTCGGGGGTCGATGAGGACTACTTGCGCGCCATGGAATACGGCATGCCTCCTACGGGTGGCGTCGGCATCGGTCTCGATCGGTTGTTCATGTACCTGACCGGGACGGCGAACATCCGGGATGTGATTCTGTTTCCGACCATGAGACCGGAATGAGCTCGCTCGAACTGTCCATCGCGTGGCGGTATCTGCGCAGCAGGCGGGGCTCGAAACTGCTGTCGTTCATCAGCGTGATCGCGATCGTGGGCGTCGTGGTGGGCGTGAGCGCGCTTATCGTCGTCATGGGTGTGATGAACGGCCTCCAGAAGGACCTGCGCGAGAAGATCCTCATCGGCAGCCCGGACATCCGGGTGTTGAACTTCGGGGCTGACATGCGGATCGATGACTGGCGGACCGTGCTGAAGAAGGTGCAGGCTGAGCCCGGCGTAGTGGCTGCCGGTCCGTTCGTGATGACCCAGTGCCTCGTCAACGCCGGCCATTCCTACATGGAGGGCGGCTACGTCGTGGGCCTACCGCCACAGTCGCGCGACATGCCGGAAGTCACCGACATCCGAAGGCGCGCGACCATCGGCGACTTCCGTTTCGCGAGCTCGGACGGGACGGGAAGAGGAATCGCGCTCGGCAAGCTGGTGGCGGGTCGCCTGAACGCCTTTGTTGGCGACACGGTCACTCTGGTGTGCCTCGGGAAGGGCGAGATCAATGCGGTGACGGGACAGCCCGTGCCTCTCACGATGCGATTCGAGGTCACCGGGGTGTTCGATACGGGGATGTACGAGTACGACAACGCGTACATGTACGTCGCGCTACCGATCGCCCAGGAGTTGGGCGGCCTCGGCGACGGCGTGACCGGCATCGAGGTGAAGACGCGCAATAGATGGGATGCCAAGGAAGTGGGCGACGCGCTCGCCGCGAAGCTGCAGTTCCCCTATCGCACGGTCGACTGGCAGGAGCAGAACAAATCGTTGTTCCAGGCCCTGAAGCTCGAGAAGCTCGGCATGGGACTCATCCTGCTTCTCATCGTGCTCGTTGCCGCGTTCAACATTGTCAGCAATCTGACAATGGTGGTCGCCGATAAAACACGAGAGATTGGCATCCTCAAGGCAATGGGCATGACATCGGCGTCCGTGCGCCGCGTATTTTTCGCGCAGGGGTTGGTGATCGGATTCGTTGGGACGCTCCTCGGTGTGATGCTCGGGATTGCTGCGTCGCTGGCGCTCGGCAAGTACCAGTTCATCAAGCTGAACCCGGAGATCTACTTCATCGATCATTTGCCGGTTTCAACCGAGGCGATCGATGTCATCGCGACCATCGCGGCGAGCATCGGCATCGCTGCGCTCGCGACGTTGTACCCGTCGATGCAGGCGGCGCGATTGTATCCGATCGAGGCAATTCGGCACGAGTGACGCGACGAGGACGCCGACGATGAACGTGTTGGAAGCGTACGACATCGCGAAGACATACCGCGGCGGGGATGGCAGTACGTTGCACATCCTCAACGGTGTGAACCTGAGCGTGAAGCGCGGCGAGATGATCGCCATCGTTGGCGAGAGCGGTGCCGGGAAGAGCACGTTGCTGCACGTCATCGGCGCGCTGGATCGGCCGACGCGGGGATACGTGTTGATTGGCGGGGAGCCGATCAATGATCGCACCGACGACGAGCTCGCGACCATTCGAAACCGCAAGGTGGGCTTCGTCTTTCAGTATCACCACCTGCTGCGAGAGTTCTCCGCGCTCGAGAACGTGATGATGCCGCTCAGAATCGCGGGCGCGACCGTGCCCAAGGCACAAAGTCGCGCCGAGGAATTACTCGCGCGAGTAGGTTTGAGCGGGCGGATGCACCATCGTCCGAGCGAGCTGTCGGGTGGGGAGCAGCAACGGACGGCCGTGGCGCGAGCTCTTGCCGTCGATCCGGCGGTGGTGCTTGCTGACGAACCGACGGGAAACCTCGATCACCGCAACGGTGACCGGTTACACGAGGTCTTCGCTCAGCTGGCGCGGGACCTCGAGATCGGCCTGGTCGTCGTGACTCATAACCGGTCGCTCGCGGCGCGGGCCGACCGTGCGCTGCTGCTGGAGGATGGTCGCCTCGTCGATACTGATGTCCAGGGAGTCGTCGCCTGATGCTGTGTGACGTGTGCAGGGAACGCGAAGGGGTTGTGAGCGTCACCAAGATGGAGAAGGACTCGGTGACGCTGGAGAATCTGTGCGAAAAATGCGCGGCGGCTCGCGGCATCGAGACGACGGTGTCGATGCCCAAGCATCCGCTGAGCGATTTCCTCTCGGGGGTCCAGCAGCAGTTAGGCAGCCAGCAGGCCGACGCCGCCCGCTGCACGTTCTGCTCGACTACGCTGCGTGAGTTCCGCAACTCGGGCCGCCTGGGCTGCATGCACTGCTACGGGACGTTCGAGCAGAGCCTGCGCGAGTTACTGCGCAAGATTCACGGGACCGCGCGGCATGCCGGAGTTCGCTATGAGCCGCCCGCGCCGGTGCTTCTGGAGCGTTCGTCCACCCTCGGCGAGCTTCGCGAGCGCTTGCGCCGCGCCGTAGAGACGGAGCAGTTCGAGCTTGCCGCCTCGATCCGGGACCAGATCAAGGGACTCGAGTGATGGTTGATCTCTCACTACTTCCGGACGGCGGGGCGAGCTGGCTGGACGCCTCGGGTGACCACGCCGATATCGTGCTGTCGACGCGCATCCGCCTCGCGCGAAACGTCGAAGGCTATGCGTTCACGGGTCGGGCGCGGGATGGAGAGCGGTTGCGCATCCTGACGCAGGTGCGGGAGGCATTGCCGCAGGTGCCCGCCCTGGCGAACGGCGTGCTGCTCCGCGTGGACGAGATGGCGCCGACCGACCGGTTGCTGCTCCACGAGCGGCACCTGGTCAGCAAGGAGCTTGCTGGGTTGGATCTGCCTCAGGGAGTGCGAAGCGGCGCGGCTTTGTATCTCTGCGAGTCGGCGGGCGTCATGATAAACGAGGAGGATCATCTCCGTCTGCAGGCGCTTCGGTCCGGCTTCAGCGTGGGCGAGGCATTGGCGACGGTGATGCGCGTGGATCGGGAGTTAGGCAGCCGAGTGCCGTTCGCGTTTCACGAGGAGTTCGGTTTCCTGACTGCGTGCCCGACGAACACAGGAACGGGTTTGCGAGCGTCGGTCCTGATTCACCTGCCGGGGCTCGTGTTGACGAAGGAGATCGGGAAGGTGCTCGCCGGATTGCAGGCGATGGGATTGACCTATCGCGGGCTGTATGGCGAGGGCAGCGAAGTGGTGGGGAACTTCTTCCAGATCTCGAATCAGACGACGCTCGGTCGTTCGGAGGACGAACTGGCAGAGCATCTCGCTCGAGTTGTTCGCACGGTCATCGAGCGCGAGGAGGAAGCACGGCGGGTGTTGCTGCGCGACGCGGGGTATATTATTGAGGACAAGCTCTGGCGAGCCTACGGCACCCTGCGTTATGCCCGAAGCCTCTCGTTCGATGAGGCGATGAATTTCCTCAGTGGGGTACGGCTGGCGGTTGGTCTGAAACTGATCATTGGCCTGAGTGTATACACCCTCAACAAGCTCCTGATTTTCAGTCAGTCCGCGCACTTGGCGTATGCAGAAGGACGTGCGTTGACTGAGAGCGAAGCGAACCTCGCCCGCGCACGATACGTGCGACAGGCATTGATAAACGAGGCGGGATCGCAGGCGTGACCGGAGCTTGGCTTCGGATCTGAGGGGGTTATGAACGGCTACAACTTCACCGAGCGAGTGAGAAAGGTCCTTGCGATGGCGCGCGAGGAGGCTGCTCGTCTTCACCATGAGTACGTGGGGACGGAGCATATCCTGCTCGGGCTGATTCGCGAGGGCGAGGGCGTCGCCGCGGCCGTTCTGCAGAATCTGAGCGTCGATCTGGACGAGATTCAGCAGAAAATCGAAGACACCGTGAAGAAGGGGAAAGCGTCGCAGACGACGGGCCCCGATCTTCCCTACACATCGCGCGCAAAGAAAGTGTTAGAGCTCGCGATGAGCGAAGCGCGCGAGCTGAGTCACAGCTACGTCGGCACGGAGCACCTGCTGCTCGGCCTCCTCCGAGAGGAGAAGGGGATTGCGGCGCAGGTCCTGACCGATGCCGGTGTGAATCTCGATGCGGCCCGCGCGGAGACGCTCCGGCTCCTGGGCACCGAGATGCCGCAGGGAAACACACCGACGGCGCAGCAGGGCAGCGGTTCCGCGCAGTCCACGCCGCCCAAGGGCGAAAAGAAATCCAAGACACCGGCGCTCGACCACTTCTGCCGCGACCTCACTCAACTCGCGGCCGAGGGCCAGCTCGATCCGACGATCGGGCGGTTCAAGGAAATCGAGCGTGTGATGGAAGTCCTAACGCGTCGGAAGAAGAACAACCCGGTGCTCATCGGCGAACCTGGCGTCGGCAAAACGGCCATTGTCGAAGGCCTGGCGCAGCTCATCGCCAACGGGGAGTGCCCTGATTCACTGCGTGATCATCGCGTCCTGTCGCTGGACATGGCCGCGGTCATCGCGGGCACGAAGTATCGCGGTCAGTTCGAGGAGCGCCTCAAGGCGGTCATGAACGAGATCGCGCAAAACAAGAACATCATCCTGTTCATCGACGAGCTGCACACGCTCGTTGGTGCTGGTGCCGCCGAGGGAGCCATCGACGCGAGCAACATGCTCAAGCCGGCGCTCGCGCGCGGCGAGCTCCAATGCGTCGGCGCGTCGACCCTCAACGAGTACCGGAAATACATCGAGAAGGACGGAGCCCTCGAGCGCCGATTCCAGACGGTGATCGTCGACCCGCCCTCCGTGGAGGAGACCGTCGAGATCCTGAAAGGTCTGCGGAAGAAATACGAAGATCACCACCGTGTCACGATTCCCGACACGACGCTCGTGGCAGCGTCGAAGCTTTCGGAGCGATACATCACCGATCGGTTTCTGCCCGACAAAGCCATCGACGTGATCGACGAAGCGGGTGCGCGTGCGCGTCTCGCCGCACAGGTTCCGCCCCCGGAGGTCTCGCAGCTGAAGGACCAGCTCGAGGGTGTGAACACCGAGAAGGAAGCCGCGGTTCGCGATCAGAACTTCGAGCGCGCCGCATCGCTGCGCGACAAGGAGCGCGAGCTGCAGGGTGAAATTCGCAAGAAGCAGGACGAGTGGGAGAAGCGTCGCCAGTCGTATCGGCCTGTGTTAGGCGAGGAGGAGATCTCCTTCATCGTCAGCCGGTGGACGGGTATTCCAGTGACGCGCCTCCAGGAAGCGGAGACGGCTCGTCTCCTCCGAATGGAAGAGGAACTGCATTCGTCGGTCGTGGCGCAGGAAGAGGCGATCAAGGCGCTTGCGCGCTCCATTCGACGCAGCCGGGCGGGTCTCAAGGATCCCGACCGTCCGATCGGCTCGTTCATCTTCTGCGGACCCACGGGGGTCGGCAAGACCGAGCTGGCGCGCGCGCTTGCCAGGTTCCTGTTCGCCGATCAGAACGCCCTGATTCGCGTCGACATGAGCGAGTACATGGAGAAATTCTCCGTGTCGCGTCTCATCGGTGCGCCGCCGGGATATGTTGGATACGAGGACTCGGGCACGCTCACAAAGGCCGTGCGACGCAAGCCATACAGCGTCGTCCTGCTGGACGAGATCGAGAAGGCGCACCCGGATGTGTTCAACATCCTGCTCCAGGTGCTGGACGAGGGACACCTCACCGACAACTACGGCCGAGTGATCGATTTCAAGAACACGGTCGTGATCATGACGTCGAACGTGGGGGCTCGCGACATCACGAAGGGCAAGCAGCTTGGCTTCGCGGCTCCGGATACCCGCGCCAACTTCGAGCGAATCCAGGAGAAGGTGAAGGAGGAGCTCCAGCACGTTTTCAACCCGGAGTTCCTGAACCGTCTGGACGATGTGATCGTGTTCCATCCGCTCGCAAAGGAACACATCGCGCAGATTGTGGGCATTCTGCTCAAGGACGTCCAGAAGCGCTTGGCCGAGGAGGAGCTCACGCTCCGGCTGACGGATGGCGGATCAGACTTCCTCGTGGGGCATGGTTTTGACGAGCACTTCGGTGCCCGACCGCTCAAGAGGGCCATCCAGCGGTTCATCGAGGATCCGCTGTCGGAGAAGATTCTGGTCGGCGACTTCTCGAAGGGAGACGAGATCGAGGTCGACGTGTCCGCGGACAAGTCAAAGCTCGATTTCCGCGTCCTGACCAGCTCGACAAAAGCCTGATTACGGGCGTCGTCTCCACGACCGCCCAACATTAGGCAGTAACAACGGATAGCACCCGTCGGCACGCTGAACCCGACGGGTGCTTTCGTGTATATTACCGCCATGTCTCGACTGTCCCTCCTGCTGTTGTGTCTGGCAGCAGCGAGCGCTCCTGCGCTCGCACAAGACACCCAACAACCCGGCCGCTGCACCGTGCCGGACTCCATCGCGATCCGCGGCAACAGTCAAATCGACGAAGCAACGATTCGAGGTGACGCCGGCCTGGTTGGCGGTGCGACACTCAATTACCGCGATATCCAGCGTGCGATTCGATCGATCTTCGCGACGGGGCAGTTCGATGACGTGAAAATCACGTGCGACCCGGAAGCGCCGAACGGCAAGACGATTCTCGCGATAAGCGTGACCGAACGCCCAGTGCTGGCGGAACTGCGGATCGAAGGGGTTGATCGTGTTTCGCACAAGGCCGTTCGCGATCGCATCGAGATCCCCGAAGCGCGACCGCTCAACCCTGCGCTCGTTACGCGGGCGATCGAGCGCATTGACTCGCTCTACGAGTCGCGCGGCTATTACCTGGCGCGTGTGAAGCCGGAAACCACACTCGTGAACCAGCAGATCCGGCTGACCTTCAAGATCGACGAGGGACGTCGTCTGGCCGTGTCAGGCATTCGGGTCCTTGGGAATAAGCGGATTGCCAGCCACGACATTGTCGCGGCGATGAAGACGAAGCCCGAGGGTTTCTGGTGGTTCAAGAAAGGCGCCTTCGACGAGGACAAGTTCGCTGGCGATCTTGGAGATCGCCTTCCGGAGCTATACGGCCGCCGCGGTTACATCGACTTCCAGGTCGTGAAGGACACGATGATCGTGGACCGTGCGAACGGTAAGGCGCTCGTCGAGATCACAGTCAATGAGGGCCCGCAATATCGGGTCGGCGACTTTCAGATCGAGGGCAATCACCGCTTCCCGAGCGAGGAGCTGCGGCGATTCTACCCATTCGATGATTACACGCGGTCGTTCACCGCGGTATTGAAAAGCACGGTCACAGGTGGGGACGACCGCGCCCCGAAGGGCGTGTTCGACAAGACGCGGTGGGACGACGCGTTCAACAACGTCCAGACGGCGTACCGCAACGAGGGCTACATCTACGCCGACCTGCGTCCCGTCGTCGAACGGCGCATCGCGAGCGATTCCGCACAGCATGTGGTCGACCTCCGCTGGGTCATTGATGAGAAAGCCCCCGCGATCATCAACCGCATCGAGATCGCCGGTAACGACTACACGGTCGAGTCCTGCATTCGCGACCAGCTAGTCATTATCCCGGGGGACGTCTTCAATCAGGACCGCCTGATTCGCAGCTGGCAGAGTATCGGCAATCTCGGGTTTTTCGAGACGCCGATTCAGCCGCCCGATACGCGACCTGCCAACGAGCAGGGCGACGTGGACGTCATCTTCAACGTGAAGGAAAAGCGCACCGGCAACGTGAACTTCGGCGCGTCGGTGGGTCAGGGGCTTGGAGTCGGCGGATTCATCGGTCTGGACCAGCCGAACCTGTTCGGCCGGTGCAAGCGCGGTACGCTGCAGTGGCAGTTCGGACGTTACGTCAACGACTTCAATCTGTCCTATAGCGATCCATCCATCCGTCAGAGCCGATTTTCAGGGACGATATCCGCCTACAGGTCACAGGCGCGCTACACGGTTGCCGACCTCGGGCGAAGCCTGCGGACCGGCGGCTCGTTCGAAGTCGGCTTCCCGATTCCGAACTCCCCGTTCTCGCGGCTTCGACTCTCTTATGGGGCTGAGGTCGTCAGTTTCGGCAACACTGGTTTGCTGGGAGCGCAGAAGAGCCTCTACGGCAACGACTCATTCCGCTCGACGCTGGGCGTTACGCTGCAGCACGACACGCGCATCGACATGCCATTCGCAACGGCGGGCGGCATGCAGACCGTCAGCGCCCAGTTCTCTGGAGGCCCGTTAGGCGGAACGTATACCTTCCAACAGTATCGGACCGAGATGAAGGCGTATGCGCCACTTGGCCAAATCGGTGGCAAGGCGCAGGGGTCTCAACCGATGAAGTTTGTCCTCGGCCTCACCGGCCGGGCTGGCGTGGTCACCGGAAATACGGGACCGTTCTTCTATTCGCAGGAATTTGCGCTCGGTGGCGTGCAGTATGGTGAGCAGCTGCGCGGTTATCCCGAGTTCTCGATCTCGCCGCTGGGCTACGTGACCGGGACCGACAACTTCAACGCCACTCGACTTTCATTTGGTAAGGCCTTCTTCACCGCGACGGGTGAGGTCGGCTTCCGCATGAACCAGTCGCTGTACGTGAACCTGTTTACCGATGTCGGCAACGTCTACGAGACTGCGCGTCAGTTCGACCCGACGCGGCTGTTCCGCGGTTCCGGCATTGGCGTCTCAACAGTCACTCCGCTCGGGCCGCTCGGACTCGACTACGCGTACGGTTTCGACCGTCTGGATAAGTTCGGGCGTCCGGACCCAAAGTGGGTGCTTCATTTCCGACTCGGACAAATGTTCTAAATTCTGGAGATCTTCATGAATCTGACTCGTCGCGCGACCAGGCTCGCGCTCGTTCTCTCCGCCGTTTCCGCGGTCCCGGCGTTCGCGCAGGCCGCGCCCACGTCGGCCCCACCAAAGATCGCGTACATCGACTCGAAGGTAGTGCTCTCGCGGGCGCCCGGTCGGCAGCAGGCCGAAGACACCTTCAACAAGGAGATGGAGGCGTCGCGCACCCAGGTGCAGAAGATGGGCGACTCGCTGCAGACGATGATCGCCGATTACCAGAAATCGCAGGCGACCCTCGCGGCGACCGTGCGTGAACAGCGTGAGGCCGCGATTCGGAAGAAACAGGAAGACTATCAGAGCCGCGCCGGCGCACTCGATCAGCAGATGCAGCAGCGGCAGATGGAGCTCGTCAAGCCGATCATGGATCAGATCCGCAAGGTTCTGGATGAGATCCGGCAGGAAGACGGCTACGCGTTCATCCTGGATGCCGGGTCCGAGGCGGGCGTAATTGTCGCGGCAGACCGCAATCTCGACATCACGGAGAAGGTGATCGCGCGGCTGAAGCCGGTCACGGCATCGGCTGCCAAGCCGGATAGCGCCAAGTCGCCCGCCGGTCCGCGTCCGGCGCCCGCCGGAGTGACTCGGCCGAAGCCGTAAGGTTTGTGGCCTCTCCGCTGGAGAACACGGAAACGACAAGCGGTGGGGGTGTTCGCACTCTCACCGCTTCGGACATCGCGGGACTCGTGGGCGGCACGCTGAACGGCGATGCGCGTGCCGAGGTTCGGGCGCTGGCGCCGCTCGATCGCGCAACGGAGTCCGACCTGAGCTTTCTGGCCAACGCGCGTTATGCGCCGCTGTACGAGCGCACGCGAGCGAGCACGGTACTCATTGCGCCAGAATTCGCCGAGCTCGCGACGACGGCGGCGGCACGGATCGTCGTGCCGAAGCCGCACGATGCCATGTTGACCGTCTTGCCGAAGCTCTACCGCGTGCCCAAACGCGAGCCCGGCGTCCATGCGACAGCGAGACTCGGCCAGGGAGTCACGTTAGGCAGCGACGTGACGATCGGACCGTACGCCGTCATCGGTGACGGCGCGGTCATCGGCGACCGATCGTGGGTCGAAGCGCATGTGGTCGTTGGAGCCGGGGTTGTCATTCGGCCGGACGTCCGCCTCTTTCCGGCCGTCACCGTCTACAGCGGCACCACACTGGGCGCCCGCGTCATGGTGCACTCCGGCGCACGACTAGGAAGCGACGGGTTCGGCTACGTGTTTCGCAATGGCAGTCACGAGAAGATCCCGCACATCGGCCGATGTATCATCGAGGACGATGTCGAGATCGGCGCCAACACAACGGTCGATCGGGGCAGCTTCGACGACACCGTGATCGGTGCCGGAACGAAGATCGACAACCTCGTGCAGGTCGCCCATAACGTGCGCATCGGACGACTCTGTCTGATCATGGCGCAAGTCGGCATCGCCGGCTCGGCGCACCTGGGCGATGGCGTCATCCTCGCGGGGCAGGTTGGCGTGGCCGGACACCACACCATTGGCGATGGCGCGAGGGTCGCGGCGCAAGCGGGCGTTTTCGGCGACATCCCGGGCGGGGAGACGTGGTCGGGTTACCCGGCCCGGCCCCATCGTCAATCGTTGCGTGCGAGTGCAGCGCTCCTGCGCCTTGCAGAGATTATCAAGACGCTCGAGAAGCTGGTGGAACGCGAATGAGCGCAACGCGTCGCACCATCGCGCGCCCCGTGACGCTCGAAGGTGTGGGGTTGCATCTCGGCGTGCCGTGCCGCCTCACGTTCCGTCCCGCGCCGGCCGGCCAGGGGATCAGGTTCGTTCGGACCGATCGCCCGGGGACACCGACGATTGCCGCGGTGGTGGAGCATGCGGTCCTCACGGAGCGCAGAACGCAGTTGGGTACCGGTGACGACGCTATTCACACCGTGGAGCATGTGCTCGCCGCGGTTGCGGGCGCGGAGGTGGATGACGTCACGATCGAGCTCGATGGACCCGAACCGCCGATCATGGACGGCAGCGCGGTCGCGTTCCTCGAGGCGCTGGCGTCGGCCGGGTCCAGTCCGCAACGCGGCCAGGCGGAGTATCTTACGCTTCGGTCGCCGATTCGCGTTGTCGATGGCGAGTCGATATACGAAGCGCATCCGTCGGACACGCTCGATCTGTTCGTATCGATCGACTTTCCGCATCCGTTGATCGGACGCCAGGAGTGCCGATACGCCGTGACGCCCGACGTCTTCGCGCGCGAGATTGCGCCGGCGCGAACGTTCGGGTTCGTTCGTGAGGTTGACGCGCTGCGATCTCGAGGACTGATTCGCGGTGGTTCGACCGAGAACGCAATCGTGCTCGACGACGCCGGCGTCGTCGAGAATACGCTCCGGTGGCCCGACGAGTTCGTGCGTCACAAGGCGTTGGACTGCGTTGGGGACCTTGCCCTGGCAGGGCGACGGGTCCGCGCGCGCGTAGTCGCACACAAACCGAGTCACCGAGGAACGATCTTGCTGGTTCGAGAACTCACCAAGCAGGCGGGAAAGGAGACCACCGTGCGCGGCATCGAAGAGATCATGAAGGTCCTCCCGCACCGCTATCCGTTCCTGCTCGTGGACCGGATACTCGAGATCGAGCACGGGAAACGGATTGTCGGGCTGAAGAACGTGACGATCAACGAGCCGTTCTTTCAGGGACACTTTCCCGGTCACCCGATCATGCCGGGTGTCCTCATCATCGAGGCCATGGCGCAGGTGGGCGGCATGCTGCTCATGGGTTCGGTCGACGACCCGGAGACGAAGGTTGTCTACTTCATGTCGCTCGACAACGTGAAATGGCGCCGGCCCGTGAAGCCCGGCGATCAGATCCGATTCGAGCTGGAGGTCGTTCAGATCCGCGGTCGGATCTGTCGGATGAACGGCGTGGCGAGGGTGGACGGCGAGCTGGTCGCCGAGGCGGAGATGGCCGCCATGGTGCGCGACCGATGAGTGACGTGACAGGCGTGATGCCCGGGATTCATCCCACCGCGATCGTGTCGCCGCGAGCGGAGCTCGGCGACAACGTCACGATCGGCCCCTACGCGATCGTCGGCGAGGGCTGCACACTCGGCGATGGCTGCACGTTGGAGGCACGGGCCATACTCGAGAAAAACGTTAGGCTCGGCGTCAACGTGACGGTTGGCATCGGCACCGTGCTGGGAGGCGACCCGCAGGATCTCAAGTTCAAGGGCGAGCAGACGTGGGTCGAGATCGGCGACGGCACGCGCATCCGCGAGTATTCGACGATCAACCGCGGCACGGCGCAGTCGTTCAAAACGACGGTCGGCAAGGGCTCCTTCCTCATGTCCTACGTCCACCTCGCGCACGATTGTCACGTGGGCGACGGCGTGATCATCTCGAACGCGACGCAACTCGCCGGTCACGTCACGGTCGAGGACCGCGCAATACTGTCGGGCCTCTCCGCGGTACACCAGTTCGTGAAGATCGGTCGCCACAGCTTCGTGGGTGGATGCTCGCGTGTCGCGAAAGATGTTCCGCCATTCATCAAGGCCGTTGGCAATCCGGTCAAGTTGTACGGATTGAACAGCGTCGGTCTGCAGCGGAGCGGGTTCGCCGACGAGGTGGTGCGCGAGTTGAAGCGGGCATATCGGCTCTTCTTCCGGTCCGAGCTGAACGTCTCGCAGGCGATGGAGCGCGCGCGCTCTGAGCTCCAGCTCTTTCCCGAGGTCGAGCATTTTCTGCAGTTTATCGAGGAAAGCCAGCGCGGGGTTGGATTTTGAGCCCCCCGATCCGCATTGGCGTCGTCGGAGCCGGCGCGTTAGGCTACCATCACGTCCGGCTCCTGCGCGCCGTCGACGGCGCGACGCTCGTTGGATTCCACGACGCGCGAACCGATCGCGCGCAGCAGGTGGCGACAGAGCTCGGGGTGCGAGCGTTCGAGTCCGTCGACTCGCTCGTGGACGCGTGCGATGCCCTAACGATTGCCGTCCCGACGCCCGTCCACCATGCCATCGCGAAGATCGCGCTCGAGAAAGGCCGGCACCTTCTTATCGAGAAGCCTCTCGCGGCATCGCTCGCGGAGGCTGATGATCTGCTCGCGATCGCGAAGAGGACTGGCGCACTGATTCAGACGGGCCACGTCGAGCGGTTCAATCGAGCGGTCCGTGCGGCGCTCCCGTTCGTGGAAGCGCCGCGATTCATCGACAGTGACCGGTTGGCGCCATTCAATCCGCGCGGTTCGGACGTTGCCGTCGTGCTCGATCTCATGATTCACGACATCGACCTCGTGCTCACGCTCGTGGGAAGTCACGTGGCGGACGTCGCGGCCGTCGGCGTACCGGTGCTCACGCCCTTCGTGGACATCGCGAATGCACGCATCGCGTTCGACTCGGGCGTGGTCGCCAACATTACGTCGAGCCGTGTTTCGCGCGAGCGAATGCGGAAGGTTCGCATCTTCCAGCAGAGCGGGTATCTCTCCCTCGACCTCGCAGCGGGCGACGGTGAGTTCTACCGACTCCGCGGTGACCTCGACCTGGCCGCGCTCGCGAAAGGGCCGCTCGCACTGGAGGCGTTCGTGGAGCGAATTCCGCTCGCAGCCCCCGAAGGTGAGCCGCTGCGCCTCGAGTTCGAGAGTTTCGTGTCGGCTGTGCGCGGGGAGCAACCGGTGGTGGTGTCTGGGGATGATGGCCGTGAAGCGCTGGCGGTGGCGTTGCGCATCGTGAAGGAGATCGAGCGAACGTTGCCGTCGCTCGCGGGCGTCGGGCCCGTTGGCGCAACTGGAGGAGCAGCGGACGCAGGTACGGTCACGCGTGCGTGAGGTCCTGATCATCGCCGGGGAAGCCTCCGGCGATCTTCACGCGTCGGGGCTTGCCACGGCGTTGAAACGCGTTCGTCCGGATCTCGCGCTTGCTGGCGTTGGTGGAGCGCGAATGGAAGCCGCCGGCGTCACGTTGCTCGAGCGATCGGACCGCATGGCGGTCATGGGCTTCGTCGAGGTGATTCGACAGGTGCCGCGCCATTACGCGCTGCTCTCATCACTCAAGCGGCGACTGCGCTCGGGCGGCGTCGCATTGCTCGTAGTGATCGATTACCCCGGGTTCAACATGAAGCTCGCGGCGGCTGCCGCATCCGCGGGCGTACCGGTCCTGTACTACATCACGCCTCAGGTGTGGGCGTGGGGGGCAGGCCGACTTGCCGAGCTGGCGCGAATCGTTACCCGCGCCGCGACCATTCTTCCGTTCGAGGAGTCGCTCCTTCGCTCGCACGGCATCAATGCGACGTTCGTGGGGCACCCGCTGCTCGATCGAATCAGCGAGATGCCCGACCGCATGGAGGCGCGCCGGGCGCTCGGACTTCGTGAGGACGACAACGTACTGGCCCTGTTTCCCGGGAGTCGCGCGCAAGAGATCGAGCGCCATCTCGATGCCTTCGTCCGGACTGCACAGCTTCTCGAGCGCGCGCGGCCGGGCTTGCGCGTCGTCGTCAGCGCAGCACCGACGGTCACTATCGATCCCGTGCGCTGTCCTTACCCCCGCGTCCCGTCACTGTCGTTTACCGTTTTGCGTGCAGCCGACGCCGCGTTATGCAAGAGCGGCACGACGACGCTCGAGGCAGCGGTCGCCGGGTGTCCGCTGGCAGTCGCCTACAAAACGAGCCCGTGGACCTACGCCATCGCCAGGCGCGTGGTGAAGATTCCCCACATTGGCCTCGTCAACGTGGTTGCCGGACGTGAAGTCGCGCGGGAGTTCGTGCAGGACGCAGTCGTTCCCGAGCGCATCGCCGAGACGCTGACACCGCTCCTCACGCCGGATGACCCGGGACGAGCGTCCATGCTCGAGCAACTGGCCGAGGTCCGGTCGCGCCTCGGAACGCCTGGAGCCGCGGAGCGTGTCGCAACGATCGCGAGTGAGCTGGCTGCGTGAGCGAAGGTAAGCGAAGCTGGAAGCTAACAGTCGCGGTCCGCGTGGGCGCGGTGATCATTCGCGCGCTCGCGATCACTTGGCGATTTTCCGTCACGAATGCGGCTGCATGGCGTGAGCTTCGGTCGCGCCGCCAGCCGTTCATCTTCGCATTCTGGCACGGAACGATGCTCCCGCTCGTTTGGACGCATCGAGGCGAAGGTGTTCCCGTCGTGATAAGCGAGCATCGCGACGGCGAGATCATCGCAGGTATAGTCGAATCGTTCGGGTTCAAAACGATTCGCGGGTCATCGTCGCGCGGCGCGGCGCGAGCGTTGATCGGCATCGTTCGGGAGCTCGAGCGAGGCAGTGAGGTGGCTGTCACTCCGGACGGTCCCCGGGGGCCGGCGCGTCGGTTCGCGAGTGGCGCACTCGTCGCGGCACAGCGGGTTGGCGTCCCGATCGTCGGCGTTGGCGTGGTCGCGAGCAGCGCTTGGCGGCTCAACAGCTGGGATCGATTCTTGATTCCCAAGCCGTTCAGTCGCGTGCAGATCGCGTACACGGTTCCGACGAGCGTTGCGGCAACATCGGCGCGCGAAGCCGAAGGAGAAGCGCCACGGTTCGAGTCGCTCCTGAACCAGGCGCTCGCCGAAGCCGAACGTGCGTAACGGCGATTGGCTGCAGGAATTGTGGGCGAGCGACGCCATAGGCGCGCGCGTCGCCCGAGCCGCGCTCGTGCCCGCCGAGCTGGTGTTCGGTGCCATCACCAGCGCTCGATCCTCACTCTACTCGTCAGGCATCTTCGTTGTACACCCAACCGCAATTCCCGCGTTGGGCGTCGGGAATCTCACAGTAGGAGGAACGGGCAAGACCCCGCTCGCGGCGTACTTTGCCAGCCGTCTCAAACGTGCGGGCGCAAAGCCAGCGATCGTGCTGCGGGGCTATGGGGAGGACGAGCCGCTCGTCCATCGTACCCTCAACCCGGACGTGCCTGTCGTCGTCTCGTCCGATCGTCTCGCCGGCGCCAACGACGCGATGCGAGCCGGGTGTGATGTGGTCGTCCTCGATGATGCGTTTCAGCATCGACGGGCCGGTCGCATTGCGGATGTCGTTCTCGTGAGCGCGGACGGATGGCGCGAACACCGACACCTCTTGCCGGCGGGCCCGTGGCGTGAACGCCTAACCGCGGCGCGTCGCGCATCGATCGTGATCGTAACACGGAAAGCGGTGCCGCTCGACCGGGCAGATCTCGTCGCCGAGGCAGTGCGCCGAACGGCCGACGTGCCGTGCGGCGTGGCTCACCTCGACGCCGCCGATCTTCGACAGGCGAATGGCGCTTTGACTGCGACCATCGATGCATTGCGCGGCGAGTCGGTTTTCGCAATTTCGGCCATAGGCGATCCGGCCGCCTTCGACGCGCAGTTGACGGCACACGGCGCGGTCGTGACGCCGGCTCGGTTTCGCGATCATCATCGGTTCACCATCGGCGACGCCGAATCGCTCGCAGCCACAGCGAAGAGGTATGACCGCGCCGTATGTACGTTGAAGGACGCGGTCAAGCTGGGCCCGTTGTGGCCCGGTCAATCCCCTCTGTGGTATGTTTCCCAGCGCGTTGTCGTCGAGCGTGGCGACGACGCGGTCGATGCCATTGTCGAGACCACGCTCCGCGCGCGGTCCGCATCAACTCAACCTGGACGGCCGGGCTTGCCCGGGCCACGTGATTGATTCCATGGCCACTGATCTTCGACTTCCGACTGACCGCATCGTTCGGCCCGACAAAGACCGCTTTCTGAACGAGGAAAATCCGTTCGAGGCGATGATGTCGCGTTTCGACCGGGCGGCGGATCTGCTCGATCTCGAGCCCGGTCTCTACAAGGTGCTCCGTCACCCCGAAAAACAGATCACGATTTCCATCCCCGTATTGCTGGACAACGGCGAGGTGGAGGTGTACACGGGGCATCGGGTGCTGTACAACACATCGCGCGGTCCGGCCAAGGGCGGAATTCGGTTCGACATGAACGTCACGCTCGACGAGGTGACGGCGCTCGCGGCCTGGATGACCTGGAAGTGTGCGGTAGTGAATCTCCCGTTCGGTGGCTCGAAGGGTGGGGTCGTGTGCGATCCGCTCAAGATGAGCGTGGGTGAGCTCGAACGGCTCACCCGCCGTTATACCGCCGGTATTATTTCCACGCTCGGTCCTGACTCCGACGTTCCGGCACCCGACGTGAACACGAACGAGCGGGTGATGGCGTGGGTCATGGACACGTACTCGATGCACGTGCGCCACACGGTCAACGCGGTAGTCACGGGCAAGCCCGTCGAGATGGGCGGATCGCTCGGTCGTCGTGAAGCGACGGGACGCGGGTGCATGTTCGTCACGAAGGAAGCGCTCGGGTATCTCGGGATGAACGTGCGCGGTACCACGGTTGCGGTGCAGGGCTTTGGCAACGTGGGGTCGGTGGCGTCGCAACTACTGCATCGCGAGGGCTGCAAGATCGTCGCGATCAGCGATCGCACCGGGGCGATCTACAACGCGAACGGCATCGACGTCGAGGACGCGGTCGCCCACGTCAAGGAGCGGCGGTCGCTGGACGGGTACGTGAAGGGTGACCGCATAACGAATGAGGAGCTGCTGACGCTCGACGTCGACGTCCTTTTGCCGGCGGCACTCGAGAACGTCATCACGACGAAGAACGCGGGGAAGATTCGCGCGAAGATCATCTGCGAGGGTGCGAATGGCCCTACGACGGCCGCGGCAGACGCCGTGCTCGAAGAGAAGGGCATCTTCGTCATTCCCGATATACTCGCGAATGCGGGCGGCGTGACCGTCTCGTATTTCGAGTGGGTACAGGATCGTGGCGGGTACTTCTGGACGGAGGACACGGTCAACGACCGGCTGCGCGACATCATGACGCGCAGCTTCAAGGACGTCCTGGACCTCGCGCGTCAACACAAGGTGAACATGCGCACCGCGGCGTACATGCTGTCGATCAGCCGGGTCGCTACCGTCCATCGCCTGCGCGGCATCTATGCCTAACTACAGGACACGGTGACGACCGTGTTCGCGTCGGCCGTTCATGGGATCGGTCATGCGCCTGATTGTCGCGGTGGTCGGAAAACCCAGGCACGCGTCGATCGCTGCGGCGATTCGGGACTACGAAGAGCGGGCGCGACGATACTGGCCGCTCGACATCATCGAAGTGAAGGATGAGCCGGCACGGGCCGCGAGCCCGGACGTCGTTCGGCGCCGGGAGGGAGACCGACTCGCCGCGGCGATCGGCAACGTGCGCATCATTGCGTGCGAGGTCGGTGGGCGACGACTGTCGTCGCCGGAGTTCGCGGACTGGGTGCAGGGACTTCGCGAAGCCGCCGCGGATGTGGCGTTCGTGATTGGCGGAGCGTTCGGCCTGTCCGATGCGCTCGCGCAACGCGCGACCGCGAGGGTATCGTTTTCGCCATGGACGCTGCCTCATGAGCTGGCGCGACTGGTGCTCGCCGAGCAGCTGTACCGAGCCGGGACGATCGTCCGCGGCGAACCGTACCACAAATGATGCCTAACGAGATGTGCGGGCGGGACCGGCCCCGCAAGTGACGGAGCCCATCGTCCGCACCGAGCCACTCGGGGGATCGCCGCTCGCACGAGCGGCGATCGACGGACAGCGCGGCGAATGGTATCCAGACATCCCGCGCTCCGAGCAGGCGTGGACGGGTCGAGTGGAGGCTGTCCGGGCGAGCAGCACGCGCGAGTGGCTGGAGACGATTCGGTCAGCGCTTTCCGCGTCGGGCACTGCCGCCGCGCGGCTCGCGCGTGTGACGTCCGGACGTGGCGTCGTGGTGACCACGGGGCAGCAGCCGGGCCTGTTCGGCGGGCCCATCTACACGTGGTCGAAAGCACTGAGTGCGCTGACGCTGGCTGACGAGATCGAGGCAGCGACGGGAATTCCCGCCGCGCCTGTTTTCTGGGCCGCCAACGACGATGCGGATTTCGCTGAAGCCTCGTGGACGGCCGTGGCCGTGCCCGGCGGCGCCGAACGTCTCACGGTCGCCGCTGGTGCGCCGCTTGGCCGAACCATGGCGGACATGCCGTTAGGCGACGTGGCGCCCGCATTCGCCGCGCTGCTCCGTGCTTGCGGGGCGACGCTGGATCCTCGGCCAATTGACGCCGTGCGCGCCGCGTATCGCGATGGAGCGACCGTGGGCGGCGCGTATCTATCACTCCTGCGCGCGCTCTTCGAGCCGCTCGGTATCGCGGTGCTCGACGCGGCACACGCCAGCGTCGCTGAGGCCGCCCGACCGTTTCTGCTTCGCGCGCTCGACCGAGCCAACGCGGTGGCGGAAGCGCTGCGCGAGCGCGACGAGGCGATTCTCGCGGCCGGGTTCTCTCCCCAGGTCGCCGAGGTGGCCGGCCTGTCTCTGGTATTCGAGCGAGCGCGTGACCGTGGTGACAAGCGCCGTATTCCCCTGTCCGAGGCGGCAGCGGTAGCGGCGCAGGGCGATTCGGCCCGACCGGGTCTCCTGTCGCCTAACGTGTTACTCCGCCCGGTCATCGAACGAGCGATCCTGCCGACTGTTGCGTACGTCGCAGGCCCGGGCGAGCTCTCGTATTTCGCGCAGGTGAGCGCGGTCGCGCCCACCCTTGGTCTCGACGCGCCACTCGCGGTCCCGCGTTGGTCGACCACGATTCTCGAGCCTCACGTTCTCCGCATCCTGTCGAGTCTCGGCCTCGAGGAGGCAGAGCTGGCGGAGCCACATCGGGCGGAGGGACGATTAGCCAAAGCGGCGATGTCGCCAGCGCTCACCCGTGCGCTCGGCGATCTTCGCCAGGAGGTCGTCCGTCGGTCCGGCGCCGTGTCGAGTGCTCTCGAGGGAAGTGACCTCCCGCTCCCCGCCGAAGTCATCGAGGGTGCGCAACGGGCCATCGACCACCGCCTGGACCGCCTGGAGCGACGGGTCGTGGCGGCCGCCAAACGTCGGGAGACCGACGTGATGACGCAGATCGCGACGGCCCGCGGCGCCCTGTTCCCGTTAGGTGCCCGGCAGGAGCGAGCCCTCAACATGCTCCCGTTCATAGCTCGTCATGGCAGTGTCATCATCGATCGCATGATCACCGAAGCACGCGCGCACGCGCGCAGCCTCGTCGGACGTGACGGTGAGACGAACGCGTCGGCCGCTTCGCAGACCACGAGACGCACATCGGGCAGTGAATCCGACGTGAGCGCACCTCGCGTCGAATCGGCTCGAACGGCAGACGCTTGACGGGCGCATCGGGGCCGGCCGCGACGTCGGCTCGCCCAGCGCACTCACGCCACGCGGCACTAGTGTTCGCGGGCATTCTGCTCAGCCGAGTCGTCGGGCTCGTGCGCGAGCGTGTATTCGGCTTCTACTTCGGGGTCACCGACGAAGCCGACGCATTTCGCGCCGCGTTCCGAATCCCCAACCTGCTCCAGAATCTGTTCGGCGAGGGCGTGCTGTCCGCGTCGTTCATCCCGGTGTACGCATCGCTCATTGCAGACGATGATCGCGACGAGGCGACGCGGGTGGCCGGCGCAGTGTTCTCGATCCTCGCCCTCGTCGTATCCGGATTCGTGCTGGTTGGCGTGCTCGCGGCGCCCGTCCTGGTGAACCTCATCGCCGCTGGCTTCCCGGGAGGGAAGCGCGATCTGACCGTGACGCTCGTACGAGTGTTGTTCCCGGGCGCGGGACTGCTCGTGCTGTCCGCGTGGTGCCTCGGGATCCTGAACAGCCACAGGAAATTCTTCCTCTCGTACGCGGCGCCGGTCGTGTGGAACGTTGCGATGATCGCAACGCTCGTTTGGTTCGGACGACGCTCGACATTGCCTGAACTGGCCGTGTGGCTCGCTTGGGGATCCGTTGCCGGAAGCGCGCTGCAGATGCTCGTACAGTTGCCAGCCGTGCTTCGCGTGCTCGGCCGCCTTCGCCTCGCGCTGAGACGCAAATCGCCCCACGTTCGCGAGATCGTGCGAAACTTCGGGCCGGTGTTCGTCGGCCGCGGAGTCGTCCAGATCAGTGCGTACGTCGACGCGTGGATCGCGTCGTTTCTCGTCGCTGGTTCAGTTGCCGCGCTCACATACGCGCAGAACCTGTCGGTGCTGCCCGTGAGCCTCTTCGGCATGTCGGTCTCCGCGGCCGAGCTACCCGCAATGTCCAGCCTTCGAGGCGATGAGAGTGCCATCGCGGCCGCGATGCGGCAGCGTCTCGATGCGGGTATGCAGCGCATCGCGTTCTGGATCGTGCCGTCCGCGATGGCGTTTCTCGCGATCGGTGATGTCGTCGCGGGGGTGATCTATCAGAACGGCCGATTCAACCGCGAGGTCGCGGTTTGGGTGTGGGGGATTCTCGCGGGCTCCGCGGTCGGACTGCTCGCTACCACGCTCGGACGATTGTACGCGTCATCGCTCTATGCACTGCGTGACACGAAGACCCCGTTTCGGTTTGCCCTCGTCCGTGTGACGCTTACGATCGTGCTCGGCTACCTCTTTGCACTGCCACTGCGCGCTGCATTGGGTCTTCCGGCGACATGGGGGGCCGCAGGACTCACGATCTCCGCGGGGATCGCAGGCTGGGTCGAGTTCGCGCTGTTGCGGCGCGCCGTCAACCAGCGGATCGGGAAGACCGGAATTCCCGCGCGCCGTCTCGCGACGCTCTGGGGAGCGGCTGCGCTCGCTGCCGCTGTCGCATTTGGCATTCACACACTCGCACCGCGGTCGCGCCCTCTGGTTGCTGGTGCACTTGTGATTGCCGCGTACGGCGTGACGTACTTCGCGAGCACGTGGATCGCGGGCGTCGAAGATGCCGTCGACAACGCCGCGAGGATCGCTCGACGCCTCGGCCTGCAACGTCGCGATCGAGGCACAGGTCCGCGCTAGGCGGCCTCCACGATCATGTGAGCCGAGTCTAGTTTTCGCTCCATGATGGTCGCTGCCGACGCTATTGCCTCGAAGCTGCCGCACCTTCCCGAGTCGCCAGGCGTCTACCTGTGGAAGGATGCCGACGGCCTGGTCCTGTACGTCGGGAAAGCGAAACGGCTGCGGTCGCGGGTACGAAGCTATCTGGGCAGCGACCATCTCGAGAGCGTGAAAACGCGGGCGCTCATGCGCCAGGCTGCCGACCTCGACACCATCGTGGTTCCCACCGAGGCGCACGCGCTGATTCTGGAAGCGAATCTGATCAAGGAGTACCGGCCGCGCTTCAACATCGCGCTCCGTGATGACAAGTCGTATCCGTACATCAAGGTCACGGTCCAGGAGGCCTTCCCGCGTGTGTTCGTGACGCGGCGCCTCATCGACGACGGCGCGAAGTACTTCGGGCCGTACACCGACGTCGGGCAGATGCGTCGAGCGCTGAACGTCGTGAAACGCATCTTCACCGTGCGGTCGTGCAATTACGACATGCCGCGTGAGATGCCGGAGCGCGCGTGCCTCGACTATCACATTGGCCGATGCAAGGCGCCGTGCATCCTTGCACAGTCGCAAGACGACTATCGCCAGATGATCGATGAGGTGCTGCTGTTTCTCGATGGGCGCACCGACGAGGTGATCCGCCGTGTGCGCGATCGAATGGAGACCGCGGCAACGAGCCTCGACTTCGAGAGCGCGGCCGATCTGCGCGATGCGCTGCGCCACCTCGAGCGGATGGAAGAGCCTACGATCGTGCTCGAGGTAGAAGGTGGCGATCGGGACGTGGTCGGGTACGCGCGCGACGGTGACGACGCGTGCGTCACGATTCTGCGCATCCGCCGCGGGAAGCTGCTGGCGCGCGACCATCGCTTCGTCGAGAACATCGACGGGGAAGACGACGCCGCGGTGCTCTCCGCCTATCTTGCGCGAACGTACGTGCCTTCTGACGAGCGGGCGGGGGAGCTGCTCGTTCCATTCGACTTCGAGGACCGCGAGGCTGTGGAAGCGTCGATGACGGGCACGCGCGTCATTGCTCCGCAGCGCGGACCGCGACGTGAGCTCGTCGATCTCGCACAACAGAACGCGCGGCATCTGCTCGAGGAGCTCAAGCTCTCGACGTTGGAGAGCGAAGAGCGGGCAACGAATCCCGTCTACGAGCTCGGGCGGGAGTTGGGCCTGCAGCGCCTTCCGCGATCCCTCGTCTGCTTCGACATCTCGACGGCGCAGGGTACCGATACGGTCGGGTCGTGCGTCTGGTTCGATAATGGACGTGCACGGCGAGGCGAATATCGCAAGTTCAAGGTGAAGTCGGTTGTTGGCACCGACGATTTCGCGTCGATGCGGGAGGTCGTTGGTCGCTACTTCCGCCGTCGCGTCGATGAGAAGAAGCCGTTGCCGGATCTCGTCGTCATCGACGGCGGGAAGGGGCAGCTCGGTGCTGCCGCCGATGCCGTGCATGAGCTGGGGCTGGACTCGTTGCAGCTCATCAGCCTCGCGAAACGCGAGGAAGAGATTTATGTCGTCGGCCGCGCGGATCCGATACGACTATCGCGCCGATCTCCAGCTTTGCGCATGCTGCAGCAGGCTCGGGATGAAGCCCATCGTTTCGCGGTCACGTACAACCGAAAGCGCAGATCGCTGCGAACGGTCACGTCGGAGTTGCTGAGCATTCCTGGCATCGGGCCGTCGAAGCGACGTCTGCTCCTGCAGTCGTTCGGCAGCATTCAGGGAGTTCGGGACGCGACGATCGAGCAGATCGCGGCGCTGCCGGGGTTCAGCGCGGCGAGCGCGCAGCGCCTGCTGGACGTGCTGGCGGCGCGGGCGGAAGGTCGTTCGCTCAGCGTGACGCCGGCAGCCACTGTGGCCGAGACGGGCGAGCCCCCTATGCCTAACGATTCATCCGGACTCGGTTCGACCCCTGACGAGTCGGATGCACGCGAGACACCAACACCACCTACCACCGTCCCGATCCCTCCGACACCGAGAACTCCGTGACGACCTGGAAGCTCCGCTGCTCCGCGTGCAACCACGAGGAACCCGGTGCCGCGTGCGTCGGCACCTGCCCGAAATGCGGTCAACCGTTCCTCGCCGACATCACGTCGGCGCCCAACCGATCGTCGCTTCGAGCGCGCTGGGACATGTGGCGGTATGCGGACGCGCTGCCACTGGAGGAGAAGGAAGCGCCCGTATCACTCGGCGAAGGGTTTACGCCACTCATCGAGCTGCCCCAGCTCGCCGCGGAAGTTGGCGTTAGGCGCCTGTGGGTCAAGGACGAGGCAGTCAATCCAACCGCGTCGTTCAAGGCTCGAGGTCTCAGCGCGGCGGTGACTCGTGCGCGCGGTCACGGCGTCCCTGGTCTCGTTGTACCGACAGCGGGAAATGCCGGTGCGGCTCTGGCCGCATACGGTGCGGCGGCGGGCCTACCGGTGCGAGTGTACGCTCCCGCAACCACGCCCCAGCCGATCCTCGACACGATTCGCGCGGTCGGGGCCGATCTGCAGCTCTTGAACGGACACATTGGCGATGCGGGCAAGGCGGCCAACGCGTACGCGGCTTCGGACGGCTACTTCAACGTCGCGACGCTTCGTGAGCCGTACCGGGCAGAAGGGAACAAGACGCTAGGCTACGAGCTCGCCGAGCAGCTCGACTGGAGGCTGCCTGACGTCATCGTCTACCCAACGGGCGGCGGAGAGGGCGTGATCGGCATGTGGAAGGCATTCAGCGAGATGGTCCGCTGGGGTTGGCTCAAGCAGGATACGCGATTCCCGCGCATCGTCGTCGCACAGGCAGACGGCTGCGCCCCGCTCGTGCGCGCATTTCGAGCGGGCGCCGAATCGGCGACTCCGTGGGAGAACCCGATTACTCACGCGGCAGGACTGCGCGTGCCAGGACCCTTGGGCGATCGTCTCGTGCTGCGCGCCCTTCGCGAGAGTGGTGGGGCGGCCGGGAGTGCCAGCGAAGATGCGATCAGGGAGGACACGAGGCGGTTGGCAGAGTCCAGCGGGATCGACGCCGCGCCGGAAGGCGGTTGTGCTCTCGCCGTCACGCGGGCGCTCGTAAGAGCCGGACGGTTGGCGGCCGACTCCGAGGTTGTGATCTACAACACAGGCAGCGGAGCGTCTTACCGCTGAGGCACCTCGGTCAGGAAAGCGTGCAGTCCCAATAGGAAAGCCTAGCATCGGATGGTTGCGGCCGGATATTTTTTTCCGCTGTGCCGATAGCCATTCTCGATCCGTTCAGCGGCATTTCAGGGGACATGACCCTGGGCGCCTTGATCGATCTCGGGTTGAGCGCGGAGTGGCTGGTGTCGCTTCCGCAGCGGCTCGGGCTCGATGGCGTGACGGCGCACGTCAGCGACGTCCGCCGAGCAGGTATTGCGTGCAAGAAGGTGGACTTCGACATCCCGCCGCAGCCGCACGGACGCCACCTGAGCCATATTCGCCGAATTCTCGACGCGTCCGGCGCGCCCGAGCAGGTACGCGAACGGGCCGACGCCGCCTTCACGGCAGTGACGGCGGCAGAGGCGGCGATCCATGGCACGACCCTGGAGCGCGTTCACCTGCACGAAGTCGGATCCGTGGACGCAATTCTCGATATTCTTGGCTCCATCTGGGGACTCCATGAGCTGGGTATCGCTCGGGTTTATTGCGGGACGCTGGTACTCGGGGATGGCTTCGTGAAGGCTGCCCACGGCGTTCTTCCGGTCCCCGCTCCGGCAACACTCAAGCTGTTGGAAGGATTTCCGGTGCGCCGCGGTCCTGAGGGGGCTGGAGAGCTTGTAACGCCAACCGGCGCCGCCCTCGTGCGCGTGCTCTCGTCAGGCTACACGCCTGACGAGTACACGCCGATCAAGTCGGGATTCGGCGCGGGGACGAAGGATCCTGCCGACAGGCCTAACGCACTGCGAATCATTCTCGCGGACGACGTGGCGACGCTCCGAACAGGTTCGAGCGATGAAGAGATGCTGGCCATGCTCGCGACTGACGTCGATGACATGACGCCCGAGCACGTGGCCGCCGCGGCGGATGCCTTACGCGAAGCCGGTGCTCTGGATGTGACGTGCATCACCGTCGCGATGAAGAAGGGTCGTATCGGCACGCGGATCGAGGTACTATGCCGTGAGCCCGACGCCGGACGCCTGGAGTCGATGGTTTTTGCCCGTACGACGACGATCGGCATTCGGCGGAGTCGTGTCGTTCGGCGGGCGCTCGCACGCGACATGCGAACAGTCGAGGTACTCGGGCACGAAGTGCGCGTGAAAGTTTCCGCGCTGCCTGACGGGCTCACTCGCGCCAAGCCGGAATATGAGGACGTACGATCAGTCGCAGAGGCGACTGGCCGTTCGCTGCAGGATGTCACCACACTTGCCCGCGCTGCCTCGGAACGAGGGTAGTCGGGGAAGGGTAGGATCACAGAATGCGCGGCGCTCCACGCGTCTCGCTCTACCTAGGAGAAGGACATGATGGTTCGACAGACGTTCATGATCGCCGCCCTCACTGTCGGTGCGCTCTCTGGCATCGTAAGCGCGCAGGCACCGGCCAAGTGCGAGATCGATGAGGGCAAGCCGGGTCAGGTCAAGGGCGCGCGCGATGCGCTCGTCACAGCGGGGCTCATTGGCAAGCCTGACGACAAGAAGAAGCAGATCACCAAGGCGATCGGTCTGCTGACGACGCCGCAGGCAAACGCGAACGCCGTAGGTCGCAACTGGCTCCTCGGCCGTGCGCTCGTAACGCTCGCCGCGATGCCTGACCAACCGACCGTCGCCACGAAGGCGTCGCTCGGCTACACGGGTGCGCCGGCGGATCAGGTCGACCTTGTGCTCGCGGCCGACTCGGCGTTCGACGTCGTCGAGCAGGCGATGCCGCAGTGCGAAACCGAAACGGAGCAGTACCGGCGCGTTCCCTACGTGGGGCTCGTTAACTCGGCCGTGAACCTCTACAACGCGAAGCAGATCGATTCGGCGGTCGCCATCGCAGAGCGCGCCTTGGTCATCTATCCCAAGTCGCCCGTGGCGTACAACGTCATTGGCAACGCGCGCCAGAGTAAGGACGACATCCCGGGCGCCGTCGACGCGTTCAAGAGAATGGTGGTGGCGATTGGCAGCGACACCGCGTACGCGGACGAGAAGAAGCAGGCGATGATGAACATCCCGCAGCTTCTCGCTGCGGAAGCCGATGCGGCCGAGGCCCCGAAGAAGCAGGAGTACGCGAAGCAGGCCGCCGAGGCATACCAGGCGTACCTCAAGGACTATCCCAACGATGCGGGCGCTCAGTCAGGGCTCGCACGCGTTCAGCTGCTCGCCGGCGATAGTGCCAGCGCCAACAAGATCTACTCCGACATGCTAGCGGCACCTGACAAGTACACCGACATGCAGTTACTCGAGGCCGGTGTTAATGCAGCGCGTGCCGAGCGCGCCAAGGACGCGTCGCAATTGTTCGAGGCGGGACTCAAGAAAAACCCGTATTACCGCGATGGTCTTTACAATGTGTCAGTCACCTACCTCGGCTCGAACCAGTTGGACAAGATGCCGCCTGTGCTCGAGCGCCTCGTGAGCGTTGATCCCAACAATCCGGACAACTACCGGCTGTGGGTGAACTACTACCAGGACAAGGTCAAGGCCGAGAAGAATCCCGCCGCGAAGAAGCAGCTCAACGACTCGGTGCTCAAGTATTACAAGCTGTTCAGCGAGCCCACGGTCAAGGTCGCGTTCAATCTGTTCAGCCGTGAGGCTGCGAAGGCCACGCTTGGTGGGAGCATCGAAAACCTTTCGGCCGAGGCGAAGACGTACACGATCAAGGTCGACTTCCTCGACACGAGCGGGAGTACCGTCGCGACGCAGGAAGCCACGGTGGGCCCGGTCGATCCGAAGGCGTCCAAGCCGTTCCGCATTACGGCGGAGAAGGCAGGCATTGCGGCGTTCAAGTACGCGCCACTCGATAAGTAGCTACGATCTGCGCCGGGCTGACGAGCGCCGAACACCTAAGGTGTTCGGCGCTCGTCTCGTTATGCAGCCGGGATTCTGCCACCTCGACCTGACATGCGACGGAAATGCCGAAGTGATTATCGGCAATTGATTTCGCCGCCTTGATCTGCTAAAATAGTTGAGCCTCGGCGTCGGCGCCGCGGCGGTCCTTCGGGGAGCGCATAACGTGGCGTCCCCTTCGCTTGTGGTGGATGGGAAATGGTTCGAGTCGCACGCGTCGTAAGCGAGAGTATCGCGCAGGAAATCGGCATCGTACCGGGCACCGAGTTACTCACGGTGAACGGTCGCGCACTTACGGACTTTCTCGACTGGGAATTTCTCACGGCAGATGACGAGCTGGTCATCGAAGCTCGACTGCCCGATGGTGAAGAGATCGTCTACGAGATCGAGCGCCCTGAGGGCGAGGGCCTGGGAGTCGAGCTCGAGCCGCCATCCGTTCGGCGATGCGCGAATCGATGCGAGTTTTGCTTCATCGAGGGACTGCCGAAGGGGCTGCGCAAGAATCTTTACATTCGGGACGATGATTATCGACTGTCGTTCGCGTATGGCAACTTCGCGACGCTGTCGAACATGAAGGAGCGCGACGAGCAGCGGATCATCGAGTACCGGCTTTCCCCGTTATACGTATCGGTGCACGCGACGCCGTGGGAAGCGCGCCGTCTGCTTCTCAACAATCCCAAGGTGCCGAACATCGTGGAGCAGCTGACACGACTCGCCGCCCACGGAATTCAGTTCCACTGCCAGATGGTGATCGTCCCCGGGCTCAACGACGGCGCCGTGCTGGAGCAGTCGCTGACCGACCTGTGGGATCTCGGCGACGCGGTCATCTCCGTGGCCCTCGTGCCGGTTGGGCTCACGCAGTTCTCGCACCTCTACACGGGTGAGTCGATGAGCGCAGAGCGATCGCGTGCGCTCCTCGAGGTCGTGCACCGTTGGGAAGCACGTGCAAGTGGCGAGCGTGGGGACCCGTGGGTCTACGGTTCGGACGAGCTCTACCTGCTCGCCGGGCTGGAGCTACCACCCATGGACCACTACGGCGACTTTTCGCAGATCGAAAACGGTGTCGGAGCCGTCACATCACTCCGAGAGCGGGTACGCGCCGGGGCGCCCACGTTGCCACGGCTCGAGGGGCGACGTATCGGCGTGATCACCGGAACGTCGATGGCCCCGCTGATGCCCGCGCTGCTCGAGCAGCTCACGGCTTCGACGGGGGCGGAGTTCGTGCTCATTCCAACGACCAACTCGCTGTTTGGTCCCACGACCACCACCGCGGGACTGCTCGTCGGCGCCGATATTCGTCGCGCGCTCGAGGGGCGGCACGACCTGGATCTTGCGCTCATTCCGGCCGAGACCATCAACGACAGCGGCTTGTTCCTCGACGATGAACGGTTCGTCGTGGTGCGGGAGTCGCTGCCGATGCCGGTGTATCCCTCTTACGACTTCATCGACGTGCTCTCGTTGGAGGGTCAGAATACCCCCGCGGCACCGGGAGTGCGTGCCGCATGAACGTCCCGGTGGTTGCACTGATTGGCCGGCCTAACGTCGGGAAGTCGGCGCTATTCAATCGCATTGTAGGGGCCGAGGCGGCGATCGTCACCGATGAGGCGGGCACCACGCGCGATCGGCACTTCGCCGAGGCAGAGTGGGCGGGACAAACGTTCTGGCTGGTCGATACAGGCGGTGTGACCGACGACCCGCGCGCTCCCATGGACGTCGAGATCCGCCGGCAGGTGGATCAGGCCATCGAGGAGGCCGATCTCCTGTTGCTCGTGGTCGATGCGAAGGCGGGCGTTCATCCGATGGACGCGTACGTCGTCGAGATGCTCCGCGAGTCGCAGAAGCCGTGGGTCCTCGTTGCGAACAAGGCGGATGACCCGCGCGCGACCGACTTCTACGAGTTCTACCAGCTGGGCGCCGGCGACCCGGTTCCCGTGTCGGCAGTGAACGGAAAGAATTCCGGGGACCTGCTCGATGTTGTGGTGGATCGGATTCCTCCGGCCCCGGCCGAGGAGCAGGATGCGCTGCGCGTTGCTGTGATCGGAAGGCCCAACGTTGGCAAGTCTTCGTTCGTGAATCGCTTGTTAGGCGAAGAGCGCCTCGTGGTGTCCGATGTGGCTGGAACGACGCGCGATGCCATCGACTCGCCGATGCGCTATCATGATCGGTCGATCATATTCATCGACACGGCCGGCCTCCGGCGCCAGTCGAGGGTCGAAGATGGAATCGAGTTCTACTCGGCGCTTCGGACGCGCCGGGCCATCGAGCGTGCGGACATCTGCCTGCTGATCATCGACGCGGTCGAAGGCCTGCAGAACCAGGACCTGAAGATCGCGAACCTCGCCTGGGAATCAGGCCGCGGTCTCATCGTGGTGGTGAACAAGTGGGACCTGAAGGAGAAGGACGACAAGACCGCCGGCCGCTTCGAGAAGGAAGCAGCGGAGCGCGTGCCGTTCCTCTCGTTTGTTCCGTTCCTGTTCACGTCCGCTCTTACCGGCCAGCGAGTGACCCGCGTGCTTGACCTACTGGTCGAGGTCGATGCCGAGCGCTCGAAGCGAATTACCACGTCGCAGGTCAACAACACGCTCGAGGCGCTCGTGGCTCGACGGCAACCACCGCAGGCGTCGGGTCGCGAGGTCAAGCTGCTCTACGCGACGCAGGTCGAGGTTGCACCGCCGACGATTGCGGTGTTCGGCAATCACCCGGAGCTGCTCGCGGAACATTACGTGAGGTATTTGCACAACGGCTTCCGCGAAGCGTGGGGGTTCACGGGCAATCCGCTGCGGATCGTTCTCCGGAGGCGTGCCGCGTAAGTGTCTCCCTACCTGGGTCTCGTGCTCGCCTACGTGGCGGGGTCGATCCCGGCGGCATACATCGCGGGCAAGGTGACGCGAGGAATCGATCTTCGGCAGCACGGCTCAGGCAACCTCGGCGCAACGAATGTCTACCGCGTCCTCGGCGCCAAGGTCGCGGTGGTCGTTCTGCTGTTCGATGCCGCGAAGGGAGCCGTGCCTGTGCTGTGGTTCCCTCGCCTGATTGTGCCACCCGTGTCCGAAGCCGGCACGTTGACCCTCTGGGCCATCGGCTTTGGAGTAGCTGCCATCATCGGTCACGTTAGGCCCGTATTCCTGCTCTGGAAAGGTGGAGGGAAGGGGGTCGCGACCGCGTCGGGAGTGTTCGGAGCGCTGGCTCCGGCAGCGATCGGCATAACGCTGCTGGTGTGGCTGGGTGTGCTCGTCATAAGCGGCTACATGTCGCTTGCGTCTCTGGCCGGTGCGGTAGTCCTGCCCGTCGCGCTTGCCGTGATGGGCGGACTCCGATCGCCATTGTTCGCTGTGAGCATCGTCGTTGCCGCATTCGTGTTCTGGACTCACCGATCGAACATCGGTCGTCTGCGCCGCGGTGAGGAGCCGCGGTTCGGCCGAAAAACACCGCCGTTGCGATGAAGTGCGCCGTGGTCGGTGCGGGCGCGTGGGGGACGGCGCTGGCCAACGTTCTCGCCTCGAACGGCCATGCGGTCTCGCTCTGGGCACGCGAGAGTGACGTAGTGGAGGCCATCAACGGCAAGCGCGAGAATCTGCGTTTCCTGCCGGGAGTGTGCCTCGAGGAAGCAATCCGAGCGACGGGCATCATGGCGGACGCGTTAGGCGGTGCCGAACTCGTGACCTACGTCGCGCCATCGCATGCGCTGCGAGAAGTCGTTGCCAGTGGTGCCGCCGCGGTTCGACCTGACGCCGTGCTCGTCGTGGCAAGCAAGGGTATCGAGCGGGAGTCTCTTGCAATCATGTCGGATGTGGTGGGCGACACGCTTCCTCGCCATGCGGTGGTCGCCCTTTCAGGTCCGAGCTTCGCAGCCGAAGTGGCGAGGGGACAGCCAACGGCTGTAGTGGCAGCGTCGGCAAACGAGGCTGCGGCCACCGCCGTCCAGCGGGCGCTTAGCTCTGACGCTTTCCGGGTCTACACCCATGACGATGTCATCGGCGTGGAGTTGGGCGGCGCTCTGAAGAATGTCATGGCGGTCGCCACGGGCATCACGGAAGGCGTTGGGTTGGGGTTCAACTCGCGCGCTGCCCTCATTACGCGGGGATTGGCCGAAATGACGAGGCTGGGAATCGCGCTGGGGGCGAGCCAGGCGACCTTCGCCGGGCTGGCAGGACTTGGTGACTTGGTGCTCACCTGCACGGGCGCGCTGAGCCGCAACCGTGCTCTGGGCATTGAGATTGGGAAGGGAAGCACGCTGGAGCAGGCCCTGGAAGGGAAGGACACGGTCGCCGAGGGAGTGCTCAACACGATCAGTGCGCGCGCGTTGGCGGAGCGCGAAGGAGTGGACATGCCAATCGTCCTGGGCGTTCATCGCATTCTGTTCGAAGCACAGCCACCCCGTCTGGCAATCTCCGAGCTGATGAGTCGCGAACTTCGCGCGGAGCAGGACTGATGCCGACCAAAGACGAGCCGGTTCAGGAGTTCTTCTCCATCGGCGACGTGTGCGCGCTGACGGATCTCAAGCCACACGTACTGCGTTACTGGGAGAGCCAGTTTCGCTTCCTCAACCCGGCAAAGAACCGGTCGGGCAACCGCGTGTATCAGCGGCGCGAAGTCGAGCTGATCATGCTCGTGAAGCACCTGTTGTATACGGAGAAGTACACGATCGACGGCGCTCGTCAGCGGATCGAGGAGCAGCGTAAGGCCGGCTCGCTTCGTGCCGAGGCGCGGGCCGCCCTCGACGTGCAGATGATCCGCGATCTCGAGCGACAGCTACAGGGGATCGTACGGGTGCTGGACGGCACGGAGTCGCCGCAGCCCGAGCTGGCGAGCGGCGACCAACCCGAGCCCTCCGCCACGTGACGACCGACCGTATCGTCTGTGTGGTGCCCGCGTTCAACGCTGAGCCGACCATCGCGACGGTGGTGGCCGGGCTTCGCGCGGCGATCCCGTCCGCGTTCATCAGCGTGGTGGACGATGGATCTGCCGACGGGACGTACGTCGCGTCACGCCCTCTCGCCGACGTGACCGTCCGACTCGGACGCAATGCCGGGAAAGGGGCCGCGCTGCGCGCGGGATTTCGCGTCGCAACCGAGCACCGCGCGGACGTTGTGGTGACAATCGATGCCGACGGGCAGCACGACCCGCGATACGCACCGGCGCTGGTGGAGTCCCTCTCGAACGCCGACGTCGCGATCGGCGCACGCGAGCGTCGCGGTTCCATGCCGGCCGGGCGGCGCCTAACGAACCGGCTGTCGGCCGCCGCCGTGGCGCACTGTATCGGACGCGACGTCGCCGATGCGCAGAGTGGTTTCCGCGCGATCAGGTCGCATCTCATCGCCGAAGTTCGGCCGCGCGGCGATCGATACGAGTTCGAGACCGAATTCCTCATTCTGGCTGGACGCCTCGGGGCCCGCATTGCGTTTGTTCCCATCCCAACGATCTACGCTGCCAACATTCCGAGCCATTTTCGGCCCGTCGCAGATTCCGCACGGATCGTGAGCACGCTCTGGCGGTTCGCAACGGGAGCGCACCACTGATGCGTCTCCTCTGCACGAATGACGACGGGATTCTCGCGTACGGCCTCGAGTGTCTCGTACGAGCCGCCGAGCCGCTGGGCGAGATAACGGTCGTCGCGCCGGACCGCGAGCAGAGCGCCACGAGCCACTCGCTCACGCTCCATCACCCACTTCGGCCCGTCAAACGAGGTGAGCGAAAATACCAGGTGGATGGGACGCCGACCGATTGTGTCATGCTCGCGGTCGAGGCGCTGATGGAGCAGCGTCCCGACTATGTTCTGAGTGGGATTAATCACGGACAGAACATGGGCGAGGACGTTCTGTACTCGGGGACAGTCGCGGCAGCCATGGAGGGGCTGGCGCTCGGCATTCCGTCCATCGCGATCTCGTTCGCGGGTGGCGACCTGCGGGCCGATGTTTCACTGCTGGACGAGCAGGTCGACATTCTCTCGCCGCTGCTGGCCCACCTGACCTCGCTGCCGCGGTTTCCCGAGCACACGCTGCTGAACGTGAACCTGCCGCCGCGGCGCGCCGGAGACATCCGCGGCGTGCGCCTAACGAGACTCGGGCGGCGGGTCTACTCGGACTCACTGCGACCAATGGAGGATCCCTGGGGCCGACGCATTTACTGGATCGGCGGCGGCTCGATCAACTGGGAGGCGAGCGGAGTCGGGTCCGACTTCCGCGCCGTCGATGACGGCTACGTCTCAGTCACTCCGCTCCATCTCGACCTCACCCATCGCGACATGCTTGACTCGGCGGAGAGCTGGTGGCGGGAGCTGTAGGTCCCGAGTTCAGAGGCGCGCGCCGTCGTCTGGTCGAGACGCTGCAGACGATGGGGATACGCGACCTCGCGGTGCTGCGCGCCGTCGATCTCACCCCTCGCCACCTCTTCGTGCCGACGGGCGTGCGACACCGGGCCTACGAGGATTCGGCGCTGCCGATCGGCAACGGGCAGACGATATCGCAGCCGTCCGTTCACGCCCGGTATCTCGAGCTTCTTCACCTCACCGGCAAGGAACGCGTGCTGGAGGTGGGGACTGGCACCGGATATCAGACCGCGCTCCTGTCGAATCTCGCGGCGCAGGTCTTTTCCATCGAGCGCGTGACGGCCCTCTACGAGCAGGCCCGTGAGATTCTCCGACAGCTCGATGTGCGGAATGTCTCAATGCTTCTCGGCGACGGGACCATCGGCTGGCGTGAATACGCCCCGTACGATGCCATCCTCGTCAGCGCAGGGGCGCCCACCGTGCCAGCGCCGCTGCTCGACCAGCTCGCCGAGGGAGGAACGCTGCTGATTCCGTTGGGGGGCAAAGACGAGCAAATCCTCGTGAGCTTCGAGAGACGCGATGGCACGATCGTGCGGCGTGACATCGCGCCGGTCCGATTCGTCCCGCTCTTGGGCACGCACGGTTGGCAGGGATGACCTGAGATCGACCGGCGGCCGTATCGCTTCCAAGCGTACTCGAGTCGGAGCCGCCGGAATGGCCGATCAGAACAACGACGACAGCAAGACACCTTTCGCGCGGCGTGGCGCGCGGCCGTTTGGGGGACCCGCCAGTTCCCCGGCGCCGAGCCGACCGTTCATCCGCCCAGCAGCTCCCCAGCGGCCCACAGCGGCGCCATTCGTTTCGCCAGTGGTGCCGGGGAAGCTCGTGTTACGCAACCCAGCGCCGGTGCCCGCGCTGAAACCCCCCACACACGTCGCACCGCCGTCGGTTTCATTGCCCAAGGCCGACGCAGCGCCGCCGTCCGCGGGGCCGATGCCGAGCGAAATCGCTGCCCTCGACGCGATCGACGCATTCGACGCGGTGTGGGGCGCGGTAGTGCCGGTTAGCGCCCCCGCCGAATCGGCGGCGGTCGCTCCCCCGCTCGATGAGTTGTCGTTAGGCAGCGGAACCGAGGGCCAGCAGCAATGGGCGGAAGACATCACGGCGGACGATGTCCCGGCAGGGGAGCCCGAGACGGCGGCGGTGCCAGTTGGGCTCGAGCCCAGCGAGAGCTCGGCTACCGACACGACGCCGGCCTGGCTCGAGGATGACGTGGCGCCGCCACCCGTGCCGTCCGAAAGCCCGGTTGTTTCGATGAGTCCACCGGCCGTGCCTGACGTGCCATCGGCGCCGAGCGTGGTGTCGCCAGTCTCGGATGTGGAGGGACTCTACAGTTTGGGTGAATGGACCGACTCGCACACGATCCCAGCCTCCGATGAGATCATGGGCGTCCCGCCGGAACCGACGGTCGCGCCGATCGTGGAGGCGTTAGGCGAGACGCTGCCGGCCTTGGTCGACCGGGCGACCGAAGAGGCCCAAAGCGCGCCCGAGCCGCACCCGCGATTCGAGCTCGTGCCCTCGGAAACCCCCGAGCCTGAGGTGCAACCGGAGGAACTCCCGGCTGCGAGCGTGATGCCGGCACCGACCACGTTTGCGTTCGCGCCGCACGAAGCGCGCATCGCCGCAACGTTCGATCGGCTGGCGGAGCGTGTTCGGAGCGGCGAGATTGACGTCTCGTCCATCGCGCCCGACGCCACCGACGCTGCCGTTGTCGCCTCGGTACTCGCGGCGCTCCTGGGAGGGTCGCGCAGCCGCTGAGGAAGGGGTGACGACGGTTCATCTCGAGGTCGTCGGGAAAGTTCAGGGCGTCGGGTTCAGATGGTTCGTACGCGAATCGGCGCGTCGCGCCGGGCTCGCGGGATGGGTTCGAAACCATGACGATGGGCGAGTCGAGATCGCCGCGTCGGGAACGCAAGCCGCCATCGATGAGCTGACCAACCTCGCGCGAACCGGGCCGCCCGGGGCGCGTGTCGACCGTGTGACAGAGTTGCCAGTCGACGCGTTGAGCGACCTCCCGCGACCGTTCACCGTGGTGAGGTAGCGTTGACGTCGGGTACGCGCTCATCGACTCGAGAAGCGGACGACCTCCGTCGCGCCATTCGAGACGTCCCGGATTTCCCGAAGCCGGGTATCCTTTTCAAGGACATTACGCCGCTGCTCGCGAACGGCGCCTTGTTTCCGCAGGCCTGCGAGCGCATGGCAGCTCCTTTCAGGAATGCCGGCGTAACGCTCGTTGCCGCGATCGAGAGCCGAGGATTTCTGCTCGGCGGGCCAGTGGCGCAGGCGCTCGGTGCCGGGATCATCCCGATCCGAAAAGTCGGCAAGCTTCCGTTTACGACGCGACGGGTCACATACCAGCTGGAGTACGGCACGGACGCGCTGGAAGTCCACATCGATGCGTGCGCGAATGGTGCGAATGTGCTCGTAGTCGATGACGTCCTCGCGACCGGAGGAACGGCGGCTGCCGCCTGTGAGTTGATGGAGTCCGTTGGCGGGCGAGTCGTCGGCTGCAGCTTTCTGCTCGCGCTCTCCTTCCTGAATGGGGCCAACCGTCTTGCGGGACGTCGCCTCGAGTCGGTCCTGACCTATTAGGGGAGCCCGCTCGGGGCTCGACACCGAGATCCGCGCGACCGATTTCTGACTTTCGTAGAGCCCGATGGCCCAATAGGTTTGTTGGTCTGGCCACGACGTCGGACACAGCCGTCTACGACGCCGTCCGGCGGCCGCCAGGCGCGCCCCTGTAGCTCAGATGGATAGAGCAGCGGTTTCCTAAACCGTTGGCCGCGTGTTCGAGTCACGCCAGGGGCACTGAACGCGTCTCGGTGGCTGGCGTGCGAGACGCAAGGCGCATTCACCATACCTCGAGAGCAATGACGAAGACGGGAGCAGCAACGACCCGGCCAGCGTTCGACGATCACGCTGAGTCGGTTACGGATTGGGCCAGGACGAATTCGAAGCCGCTTGGCATTGCCCTCGGCGTGGTAGCCCTGGCGGCCGTTCTTTGGGTGGTGGGGACCCAGTGGCGGAATCAGCGCGCTGGGGCCGCTGATGCGGCGCTGAGCCGGGCTCGGCAGAGCTACGCTCAGGGCAACCTGCCGCTGGCTCAAACCGATCTCCGTCGCGTCATCACGCGGTTCGGTGGGAGCTCGGCCGGCAGTCAGGCGACGATGCTTCTCGCCCAGGCCTACTACGAGCAGGGGAAGGCCGACAGCGGGCTGCGGGTCCTGAACGAAGGCAAACCGTCGAGCGCAGACCGAGCGTCGTTCGAGGCCCTCAAGGGAGCGGGCTACGAGCAGCAGAAGAAGTGGGCCGAGGCCGCTGAACGGTATCAGGCAGCGGCGGGCCTGGCTGAGACAAAGGTCGCGAAAGACCGGTACCTGGCCGATGCGGCCCGGAGCTTCACGGAAGGCGGGAAGAAGGCTGAGGCCGAGAAGATCTGGTTAGGGCTATCGAAGGACAACACATCGGTCTATTCGGCGGAGGCTCGGCTTCGAGTTGGCGAGTTGACTGCGACGCCTGCCGCGAAATAGCGGGCGGCGGCAAATCGGACTGGGCGGGCCGCGGATGCGTGCCTGCCTCTTTCGTCGCCTGTCGAGCAATTACTTATAATAAGTATTATGTAAACTTCAAACGTGGGAAACTGGGGAAAACCCCATCAATCCGGCAGCTGCCCTCGGAACACGATCCGTCCCTCTCCGGCCAATGACGGCGTGGAAAGCCCGTCTCGGCCCTCGCTGAATCGAACGGTCAGGTTCAAGCCCGACCGCGTTCGCAGCGACGTCACCGTTCCGCTTTCCCCCCACGCCGCTAGCAACGCGCCTGTCGCTACGGCGCCAGTCCCACACGCAAGCGTTTCTGCCTCCACACCACGTTCGTACGTTCGCAGGGCCCATCCGTCGCCGTCTCGCGCGACGAAGTTGACGTTTGCGCCCGAGGCCAGCGCCGGATCGTAGCGGATCGGCCGGCCGCGGCCCTGGACGTCCACATCCTCGATGTCGCCCCCACACAGCACCACCATGTGCGGTACGCCGACCATGGCGAAACCCATGTGCTGGTCGCTCGAAACGCGCCAGAGATTCTTTTCGATCTCCATATCGGTGACCGGCTGGATGTCGATCTCCGGACCGTCGTCTGTGAGCCTGCCCCGAACGGGGCCTGCGCCCGTTCCGAACTGGAAGTCCTCGCCGGGCGCGACGATCTCGAGCTCCGTCGCGAGGCGAACGCTGCAAAGTGAGGCGTTACCGCACAGGAGCGCGAGCGATCCGTCGCGGTTGAGGTAGCGAATCGAAAAGAGCTCGTCGGCCGTTTTCGGCGTCTCCACGAACACGATGCCGTCGGCGCCGATGCCCGTCCCTCGGGCGCACAATTCGCCCACCACGCTCGGATCCTCCAGCCGACCAGCGGGTTCCGCGCGCGCATCCACGAACACGAAGTCGTTGCCGGACCCGCTCAGCTTGTAGAAATGCCGTCGGTACCTGGTCATCCTCAGACCCGCCCCGTGATCGACCACCACCGTAGTCGCCACACCATCCACACGGCTTCTCGAACGATGCGTTTGGACATCTTGCTTTCACCCTCAGTCCGATCTACGAAGACGATCGGTATTTCCGCAATCCGGAATCCCTTTTTCCAGGCCCTAAAGCTCATCTCGATCTGAAACGCGTAACCATTTGATTTTACAGCGCTTAAATCAATTTCTTCAAGTACTTTACGACGGAAGCACTTGAACCCGCCGGTGGAATCGAACAGCTGCAGCCCGGTCACGGCCCGCGCATAGATGTTCGCGGCATAGCTGAGAAGCAGCCGGGTCATCGGCCAATTCACGACGGTGACCTTGCCGTTCCGATAACGGGAGCCGAGGACGAGGTCTGCGTCTTCGATCCGTCGAAGAAACTCCGGCAAGTGATCCGGATTGTGCGAGAAGTCCGCGTCCATCTCGAACACATACTCGTAATCGCGCGCAAGCGCCCAGCGAAATCCCTCGAGGTACGCCGTTCCAAGTCCCATCTTCCCCGCACGATGGAGCGCGGAAACTCGAGCGTTGGTCGCCGCGACCTCGTCTACGATCGCGCCGGTTCCGTCCGGCGACCCATCGTCGACGATGAGCATATCGATCCGCGCATCCTTGGCGAGCACGCTCTCGATGAGCGGTCGGATGTTCTCGCGTTCGTTGTACGTTGGAACGATAACCAGAGCGCGCTCAGACACGCGACCGCCGCTCCAGGTATGCGCCGGCGAGCCACCACGCGGCGGATAGCGCAAGCGCTACGAGGGTGATCGCTTTCCCAACATGGTACGGTGCGCTGTCGAACGTGAGCTGCACGGTGCGCGCGCCGGCGGGCAGCCCTATCCCGATCAGAGTGTAGTCTGCCCTACCCAACGGCGCTTCGCGACCGTCAACGGTGGCTTTCCAGCCCGGGTAATAGTTCTCCGACGCCACTAGGGCCGATCCTTCAGGCGCGGGGGAGTCCAGCGTGAGCGTGACGCTTCCCGGCTCGTACCGAGTCGCCGTGACCTTTATGGGCAATCGGTCTGGCAGCGCGGAGACCTCACGGCCCTTTACCGGGGACTTGTTGTCGAACAGCGCAGCGCGCCGAATATCGAATCGCTGGTCGAGCACGGTCGCCAGGATCTGGTCGTCTGGCGCATTGACCGTAACTGCGGGCGCTACCCAGGCAAACGGATTGTCCCCCGGCAGCTTGTAGAGATACAGCGTCGTGCCGGCCGCATCGCGAGACGGCCCGACGACACGCTGGGCGCCCGGGATCGGAAGGCTATCCACGTTCGTCAGAAAGTACTGCGCATTGGCGAGCGCCCAGACGTTCGGGTTCGCGATCTGCCTCCCTCCCTCGTCCATGCCTAACAAGTCGTTGTAGCGTCCGAGCTGGTTGCCGTGGTAGCCGAGGACGTTTCGAACACTGTGCGTCATGAGGCCGTTCGCCTGCCCACCCGGTCGAACGAACGGATCGCCGGGTGCGAAATCGGCGGTAAGCGGAAGCGGAAGCACACGCGCTGGCTGCGGCTGCCGCATCAGGTACTGAATCGTTTCGTCGGGCGCGTAGAGCTTCGACGCCGGAGGCGAGAACATCCAGTACGACCGCTCGATGCTCCACAGGTCGAGCGCAGCCGCGGCGACGAGAAGGAACCCACCAACCGTGACCGCAATCCGACGCGTAACGATCGCCCAGATCAATCCGACGGATATCGCCACGAACGCGAACGAGCGGATCGACCCTATCGCCAGGTCGCGACTGTTATCCAGCACGGCGTCCGCGCGTTGGGGCGTAGCCACGCCGGCGGCGAGGTTCGTCAACCCGCCGGACGCACCGAGAATCGCGAACAGCGCGGCGGCGCCCAGCCACCCAAACAAATAGCGGCTCCGGACCTGCCCCGCGATGACGCGGTCCATTCCGCATGCCGCGAGCACGGCCACGCTGAACGAGACGATATACAGCATCGTGCTCGGTGCTCGGAAAAATTTCGTTCCCGGCACGATGGCGTACACGATGTGATAGAACGGCGTGTAACCACCCATCGCCCACAGCAACGAAACAATCAACGTGCCTAACCAGAACCAGGTGAACCGGCGCCCACCGCGCGTGGCAGCCCAGCCAAACCCCAGGCCTGCCAGCACGAGCACGACTGCGCCGATGTACTCGCTGTGGAAATGAATGCCGTTCCGCCCCCAATACTTGTCGAGCATCCCGGTGAATTGGGGGAGATACGTGTTGAGCAGCTCTTCGGGCGGCAGCGAGTACGAGACTGCGTGTTCCCAGCCCTTTCCGCCGGCTCGCGGCGAGAACGGGACGTATTCGCGCACCGGGAGATATTGAATCGCGCCGATGGCTCCGCCCAGGACGATGGATCCCACCGCAGCCGCGAGGCGGCGAATGGCGACCGAGCGATCGAGCTTTATGCCACCAAACTCAGAGAAAGCGACGTAAAGCGCGAATGCGCCGGACGCGAGCAGCAAGTATTGCAGCAGTTGAGGATGAGGGCTGAGGACCGCGAGCCCGATGACGATTCCAAGAGCGCCCCAAGCCCACCGCTTGCCATCGTGCACCCCTCGCAGGACGAGAAAGAGCGCAAGTGGCAAGAGCGCGCTGATATACAACTTCCCGTCATGCCCCGGAGACACCAAGCCGGCGACATTGCCTCCGATCATGTAGGCGAGGCCGCCGAAGAGCGCGCCGAAGAACCCGAGCCCGCACGCACGGAGGAAGACGTACGCGAACAGCCCCGCGATAAAGACGTGGATGATGAACGACCACGTCATCGCAACGTCCGTTGGCAGGAGCAAACGCAGCAGGAAAGTCGGGTAGAAGATGTCCCCGTGCATGGCGGCGACGTACGGCATGCCGCCATACAAGTAGGGGTTCCATAACGGAAACCCGCCGTGCGACCGCATGTACTGCGCGGCGAACTCACGGAACGCGTAGCCAGCGATGTACTGATCGCTGTGCGGATTGACGAGAAACCCACCCGACAAAGCGGGATACGCCAGCGACAATACGGCAAGCGCGTAGACGAGCGATACCCAGCCGAGCGCGAAGCGCGGCGCCCATTGGTCGGGCGCCGCGTCAGGCGATTTCGGAGATGCCTGGTCGATCTTCCCCATTATCCTTCGTCTGCGCGTTGATCTCGAGTTTCCTGCGCGCGACCGCCGCGCAACAGCAACAGCCCGGGCAGGATCTCGAGTACGGTGAGCCAGAGTCGGCTGGTGATCGCAATGACCGCGGCATCGGGCGCCGATGCCAGGCCGAATCGCGGCATCGCGAGCACGAGCACGGCCTCGCGAACGCCCACGCCTCCAGGCGCGAACAGCGCGAGATATCCGGCCAGGTAGGAGCCAGTGTAAACTGCGATGTACGCGGAGGCATTGCCAGTCGCGCGCGGGGTTACGCCGTGAGCGAACAGTGCGAACGCAATCCCGTAGAGCAGCCAGCTCGCGACTGTGGATGCCGCCGCCACCCAGACGGCGCGCGCTGGCACTCGCGGGATGACGAGCTGACGACCGGTCGCACGGCTCGCGAGGACAGCGAGCCTGGGAATTACGACGGGAGCAAGCACCAGCGCGAGCCCGCCGGCGATAGCGACGCCAACAATCATCAGCTCCGCCGACCGTTCACCACTTCCGCTGGTCTGCGCACCGATCACCGCGCCGACTTTGCCAGCCGCCGTTGTTGCGATGACGGAAAAACCCGCCAGGACACTGACGAGATTTACGAGAAGGCTCGATCCGATCGCCGCCGCGGGCGAAACGCCTCGCTGCTGTGCGAGTGCTCCCATTGCGGCGATCTGCCAGACTTTCCCCGGAACGTACTTGCCCAGGTTCGACACGAACCAGATGCGCGCGGCGCTCGTGAACGGTAGCGACTGGGACCACACGCGGAGAGTCGCGCGCCATGCCTCGATGAGGATGAGGTAAGTCACGAGCACGAGCACCCCGGAACCGAGCACCCGGAGCCAATCGAATCTCAGCTCAGCGAGCGCCGGAGCGACGTCGCGCCATTGTTTCGCAACCGCGCGGACCGCGAAGCCGATGACGATCGCGGCGACAACCCACTGCGCGACGAGCCGGAGCCTACTTGTCCGACGAGCCAACGACAGTGCGATAGATACCGGCGTAGCGACGCGCGGCCGATTCCGGGGCAAAACCGGCAAGCGCGACCATGCGCCCGGCCCTCCCCAACTCGGCGCCGCGGTCCGGGTGATCGAGCAAACCGTCGAGCGCGGCGGCAAGGGCTCTCACATCGCCGGGCGGAACGAGGACCCCCGTACGGTCATGCTGCACGGTGTCGGTGAGCCCGCCGGACTCATAGGCAACCACCGGCGTCTCGCAGAGCTGAGCCTCCACCGCAACCAGGCCCAGACCTTCGTCCGTCGATGGAACGACCAACGCGGCGGCCTGCCGATACAGGCTCACGAGCTTCGGCTGAGGCAGGGATCCAACCCACTGTACGCGGTCGGCGAGTCCCAACTCGCCGACTCGAGCGCGAAGGGTTGGGCCCAGCGGTCCCTCTCCGACGACGTCGAGCAACGGTTCGTGACGCATGTGCGCCAAGGCCTCGATCAGCCCTTCGATTCCCTTCTGCGCCGTGAGCCGGCCCACGAACAGCAATCGCTTGGAATCACGCGCACCACCTGGTGTGAACAGGTCGGTCGCGACTGGCATCGGTGCCACGGACGCACGAACGCCCGACACGATGCTTTCAGTTTCGCGCGCGAGCCATCGCGAAACGGTCGTGACTGCGCTGGACTGCTGCAGCACGTGACGGAAGAGTGGCCGCGCCATCGCTGTCCCACGGGCGAGCCTAACGTCTGTTCCATGCAGCGTGGTCACGAGCGGGACGCCGGACAGTCTGCTCAACCAGGTGCCAACGAGGCCACCCGGAAACCACCAGTGTGCGTGGACGATGTCCGGTTCGAACGCACGACGGGCGTGCACGGCGCTGCCGAACTCGGAGCCCAGAAACCCGAGGAGCGCCAGCCGGGCGCCCCAGGAGTCGCGCACCTGCGTGTGCATGTTGCCGGCGTACGCCAGCTTCTCGTAGCGCCGTGGTGCGTACCGGAAGCGCTCGACGGGGATTCCATCGAATCGATCGGTTGGCGGCAGGTCGTTGCCCGAGGGAGCGACGACATGGACGTCGACGCCCTGATCGCGCAGCGCGACGGCGAGCTTGAGCACGAACGAGCCTGCGGCATCGCCCGGTTCACGTGGGAACGAGTGGGTGAGGAAGAGCGCGCGCATGGCGGAGCGTTAGTCGTTAGGCTCGGCGGCCTGTTCTTCGACGCGCCGCCGGAGCTCGCGCAACTCTGACCGCTGAACGGCCACCTGTTCGCCGATCAGCCCCGTTGCGAAAAACACGCTGCCGACGATCACACATGTTTGGATGATCGTCCACACCGGACGCGTCCCGACGCCGAACAACAGCAGCCGCGCAGCCGCGAACAACCCGGCAAGCACGCCGATCGCGAACAGCCCGAGTCCGAGCATGCCGAACAGGAGCAGCGGCTTGGGTCCGAACCTTAGCTCGAACCAGACCGAGAGCATGTCGAGCACGCCCACGGGAATTCGGCCAATGCCGAACTTCGACTTACCGTACTGACGCGAGTAGAGCGGGACCGGGATCTCCGTGACGGTGAACCCATTTGCCGCGGCGATGACGATCATGTAGCGGTGCCAATCCGGGCGGATCGGCAATGCCTCCATGATCTCGCGGCGATATGCCTTCACGGAGTTCAGGTCCTTGACCGGTACGTGGAACAGCGCGCGACTGAGACGGTTGTAAATGCCCGAGACGAACTTCTTCTCGTACTGCCCCTGCTTGAACCCGGTGACCATGTCCGACTCGCCGGCGAGAATCGGCGCGACGAGGCGCGGAATGTCTTCCGGCTTGAACTGCAAATCGGCCGGGTAGAAGACGAGCACCTCGGCGCGGGCTTTGAGGTAGCCCGTCCGCAGCGCGTCGGCGATTCCACGCCTAACGCGATGACGCGCAAGCCGCAGAAACGGGTATTGGGTGGCCAGCGTCTGCAACACGTCCCAGGTGTCGTCCTCGGATCCATCGTCGACGACGATGACCTCGTAGCTGACATCCGATGACGCGAACGCGGCCGCCGCCTGCCGCATGAACTCCGGCAGGTTACCGGATTCGTCCTTGGCCGGGACGAGCACAGAAACATCGGGGGAACCGGAACCCTGGTGGGAACTGGGAACCGGGAACTGGGAACCGAGGCCCCGAGCCTCTTCTGTTCCCGGTTCCCTGTTCCCCGTTCCCATTGTGGTCGGAGCTCCCATCTGTCCCGTCAAACTCGCTTTCGCATTCGCGCCGACAGCACGCCCAGTTGATCCCGGTACTTCGCGACGGTGCGACGCGCGATCTGAACGCCGCTCTCCTTGAGGATGTTCACGATCGCCTGGTCGGTCAGCGGATGCTTGGGATCCTCATTTTCCACCAGCTTCTGGATCTGGTCCTTGATCCCGCGGGCCGAAACGTCCTCGCCACCAGTCGTCGACAATCCCGACGAGAAAAAGAACTTCAGCGGGAGCACGCCGCGCGGCGTCTGGACGAACTTTTCGTTCGTCACGCGGCTCACGGTCGACTCGTGCATGCTGATGACTTCCGCCACCTCGCGCAGCGTGAGCGGCTTCAGGTACTGCACGCCTTTTTCGAAGAAGTCGCGCTGCCGCTCGACGATGTAGTTCATCACCTTGAGCATCGTCTGGCGGCGTTGCTCGATGGCCTGAATCATCCAGTTGGCCGAGTTCAGCTTGTTGGAGATGAACTCCTTGTTTTCCCCTTCGAACTTCTTCTTGTCGCGCGCGATTTCCTGGTAGGCTCGGCTCAATTTGAGCCGCGGGAGGTTCGCGTCGTTGAGGAAGACGTGGTACTTCCCATCGATCTTCTCGACGACGAGATCGGGGATGATGTAGTTGTCGCTCGCGTCGCTGTAAACGAGGCCGGGCTTCGGGTCGAGCTTGGCGATCTCGTCGGCGGCCTTCTGGACGTCGGATGGGCTGATCCCGAACCGCTTTGAGATCTCGCTCCAACGGTGGTTGATCAACTCATCGAAGCAGTCGCGCACGAGCCGGTACGGGACGGACTGCTCGAGCCCAGCGTCCTTGAGTTGCAGCATGAGACACTCGCGCAGGTCGCGCGCTCCGACGCCGGCAGGATCAAGCGCCTGAACCGTCTCGAGCATCCGGGTAACCTCGTCCTCCGTGTAGACCGGCACTTCGGCCAGGTCACGATCCGCTGCCTCCGCGGCCTTGAGGACGACGTCGTTGATCGATTGCCGGATGTCGTCGACGGGACAGGCCAGGTACCCGTCTTCGTTGATGTTGCCGATGAACTCCTCAGCCAGCAGCATCTGGCGCGGGTCGAGGTCGAGCAGCGCGATTTGGTCACGGAGATGATCGCCCAGGTCACGCGTATCGACCGTGACCGGCTCGTAGTACTCCTTTTCCTCGTGCTCTTCGCGCCGACCTCCGGCGTCGAAGCCATCGAGAAGGATGCCTTCCCAATCGATCTCGTCGCTGGCCACCTTCTCTTCTTCCGGTGCGGCCGCTTCCTCGGTCTCCGCGCCCTCCTCCTCTTCCTCTTCCTCCGGCTCAACCATCTCGAGGAATGGGTTGTTCAACAGCTCCTGCTTGAGGTGCTGCTGCAGGTCGAGGAGTGGCATGTACAGCAGGTCCATCGCCTGGTACAGGCGAGGATTGATCTTGAGCTCCTGGCGGAGCTGTGTGCTCTGATTGAGCCCGGGCTTCATTTCTTAGGCTGCCTCCCCCGTGGAGAACCGGGCACGTAACCGGGCTGTCAGCGTTGGGCCGAGATAGATCTTGGCGACGGTGTCATCGAATACGAGCTCTTTCACAGTCCCCGATACCTTCACCTGTCCGTCGAACATGATATACGCGCGGTCGACGATATCGAGCGTCTGCTCGACGTTGTGATCGGAGATGAGCACGCCGATGCGGCGCTTGCGAAGGTCGGCGACGATGGACTGAATGTCATGGACGGCGATCGGATCGACCCCTGCGAACGGTTCATCGAGCATCATGAACTTCGGTCGGGTAACGAGCGCGCGCGTGATCTCCAGCCGACGCCGTTCTCCACCCGACAGCGCATACGCCTTCGAGTCCCGAAGGTGCTTGATTCCGAGCTCGTTCAAGAGCGACTCGAGGCGCGTGCGGCGCTCGTCGCGTGGAATCCCCAGCGTTTCGAGAATCGCCAGGATATTGTCCTCTACCGATAGCTTGCGAAATATTGAGGGCTCCTGGGAGAGGTAACCGATGCCCCGTTGGGCGCGGCGATACATCGGCATTTTCGTGATGTCGGCGCCGTCGAGAAGGATCTGCCCTTCAAGCGGCTGGATCAGCCCAACGATCATGTAAAACGTCGTCGTCTTTCCTGCGCCGTTGGGGCCAAGAAGCCCAACAATTTCTCCCTGTTGCAATCGCAGGGCCACGTCGTTCACGACCTTGCGACGCCGGTACATCTTCACGAGCCCTTTGGCCTCGAGCAGACTGCCCCCGGCGACGACCGCTTGCACCGCGGGCTGGGTGGCACGGTGCGCAACCGCGACGTGCTCGCCCGTCTGCCACACGGTGGTCGCGATGTTCTCTCTCGAGTCCCGCACGTCCACCCAGAACGCCGGCTCGATGACGACGAGTGGCTGGCCTTCGTCGTCGCGAGAATCCCGCGTCAACGCGATGATCCCGATGCCCGCGAGACGCGGTAATACCGTTCCTACGAGGTTCGCGCGTGCTTCGTCGATGCCGAGCGTTCCCGCCTCGCGGTCCGTGTCGCGACCCTCGAGGCGCATGGCGGACAGCGTGTCCTCGCGATACTTGATCGCGACGTCATGCAGCCTGGCCTGCCCGGTTTCGTCAGCCGCGCGGAGAATCGCGTGCAGCGCGATCAGGCTTGATCGGTCACGGGCAGCGAGGTGGCCGATGAGCTGACGCACCCGTCCCGGCACCTGGCGTTCAGTCATCGTTGTCCGGCCGTCGTATGGGTGATGAGCTACCTGGGCGAGTCAGCCCTCGAGGTGTGCCGGTCTTCGGCTTCGGCTTTGCGGCAGTGCTATCGTTCCCCGGCTCCAGAAAGATACCTGCGGCCTGCTCCTGAACGACGACCGTCTGCACTTCCTGCTTCTCGAAGCTGACGGTGATGACGCGACCGCGGACGTAGTTGAGGTTCGGGGGCTCATTCACCCCTTTGTTGGAGGGGACCTGGTAGAAGGAGCTGGCGTTGCCGGTCGCGAGCAGCTGGCGAATCTGTGGCTTGGATGACGTGTCCGCGGTGGCCGCGGTATCGAACGTTGCCAAGATAGTATCGCCACGAAGCCAATCCTTCTCGTTCGACTTGAGCTTCGTCGAATCCGGGACCGTTTCAGCAAAGGCGCGGTTGATCGCGTGCACTTCCCGGACGCGCTGACTCGGCATGAGAACATCGAGCGAGTCAGCGGTGATCGTCTGCGTCGGCGATATCGCACGCGCCCCCGAGGGTCCCCAGGATTGTGCGCGTGAGAGCTTGTTCTCGGTAATCCGGAGATCGATGCTGTCGCTCTTGAGATCGAGATCGCCGCTTACTGCCTGCGCGGAATCGACGGAGAGCACGCGCTCCAGCTGCCGGTTGTTCGAGAAGAGGTCGATTACCTTGCCGCGGAGGATGAACTGCCGCTCCTGCTTCTGGTCGCGTCCCTCGATCTGTGGGCGTTTCAACAGCCGGCCATATTGCCGCGTCTCGTTCATGTACGCCGAGTCGCTCGTGGCGTGCATATCGGGGCGCGTGATGTCGACGTTCCCGCCGGCGTAGTAAACCGTATCATCGACCACGCTCACGCGGTCGGCGAGCAGCGTTGCCGGGTCGAGCTGCTTCCCGGTCGAGTCCTTCTGAACGAGTGTGAACGTCGGCCTCTGAATCGCGTTGAGTCGCGCGATCTTTCGGATGGGCGTGACCGGTCGCAGGTATTCGGCTTGGGGTCCCGTCATGGTGGACCCGCTTGGCATCGTCGCGTGAACGTTCTGTTCGGCGAGGATGCGTTCGTCAGAGAGAAAGTAGGTGACCTTGTCGGCGTCGATATTCACCCGCGGCTCGCGATAGTGAACGTTGCCGAACAGGTAGTAGAGCTTGATCGTGTCATAAAGCTCCGCGCTGTCCGCGTAGAGCGTGACATCCTGGCCCACACATTTCGCGACGACGCCCCCGCCAACGAACGTGTTGTTTCGTTTGGTCGCGGGATCCTGGACGATCTGAACGCGCGTCTCTGGCGTGTTGGGGAAGTCAAGCTGGCAGCGCCGTTCCTGTTTCGGTCGGCCTTTTGCCCCAACTGGAGTCGGCGGTGTGGTGTCGCGCGCGACGAGCGTGTCTCGTGTCAGCGAGTCCGCGGGCTGCCGGGCTACGGCCTGTGTATCCGCCCGAACCGAGTCGCGACGGGCGGTAACCGGCTCGCGACGGGTCGTATCCGACACCGCCGGTGGCCGCGCGGCGGCCGCGGTGTCGACGCGCGGCGGCAACGCCGGGACCGCGCTCGGACGCGGCGCTCGGCTGCCGCGGCCACAGGCGAGAAGCGCCAGGGCGACGGCGCATAACGAGCGCCTAACGGTAAAGGAGTAGCGGGTCACCGTTCTGGCTGAGCAACAGATTTGGTGGTGCGCCCGGATGCTGCTTTGATGATGCGGATCCGCGTCAGGTCCGGATCCGTAATGAATCCGATGCCTGTCAGGATATCATCCGGTCGCGTGAGCACGAACGCGCTGTCGCCAGAGATCTCGTTCCGTCCCGGATCGTAGCGCAACTGTGGCGTCTCGAGCCGCCGTCCGTCTTCGGAGATCACAATGACGTTTCCTCGCGCTTCCATGTTCCCGCTCCGCACGTTGTATGTCCCCTGCCGCGAGGTGAGCGTGGCGCTCTTGACGCCAGTCTCCGTGTAAAACGTGCTGCGAACGGTTCGAAGCTCGAAGCGCGAGTTATCGTCGTACGTGAATGCGGTATCGGACTGCAGCAGCGAGCGCTGGACGCCATGGTCCGACATGACGACGCGGACGCCGAACAGCGTCTGGTCAGCCGTATCGGGTGTGGCGCGCGCTGCGACTGGTGGAGTCGCACCCTGATCCTGACAGGCTGCGCCGCCAAGGAGCGCGAGGGCAACGGAAAGGGCGACGATGACTCTCACGCGACGCCGGCCCGCATCAGGTCGTGCAAGTGAACCACTCCGTGAACATGACGATTCTCGTCAACGACCGGCATCGCCATGATACCGTGGCGCTCCATGCGGTACACCGCGGCGCTTCCGAGTTCCCCACATGTGGCGACCTTGGGTGCCGTGGTCATCACCTCACGGACGAGCACTGCCAGTGGGTCGGCAACCCGCTCCATGAGACGCGTGAGATCACCGGCGGTCAGCACGCCAGCAAGGCGGTCGCCTTCGAGGACGATCACGATCCCCCGACGTTCCGCGAGCAGCACGATGGCCTCGCGCATGGTCGCATTGAGCGGCAGCGTGGGGATACGCTCGGTGAGCATCACATCGTCGACCCGCGTGAGCAACTGTCGCCCCAGCGAGCCACCTGGATGAATACGGGCAAAGTCCTCTCGGCGAAATCCCTTTTCTTCGAGCAGCGCTACCGCGAGGGCGTCACCGATCGCGAGCGCCGCGGTGGTGCTCGTCGTCGGAGCAAGGTCGTGCGGACACGCTTCCTCGCGGACCCAGGCGTCGAGCGCGACGTCGGCATGCCGCGCGAGTGTGGAGTCGATGACGCCGGTCAGCGCGATGCTGCGGACGCCGAATCGCTTGAGATGCTGGAGCAACCCCACGAGCTCGTCGGTCTCGCCGCTCTTCGAGATCAGGATTGCGACGTCGTCGTGACCCACGATACCGAGATCACCATGCACACTATCGACGGGATGCAGGAACGTCGCTGGTGTGCCCGTCGATGTGAATGTCGCCGCGATCTTCCTGCCGATGATCCCCGACTTGCCGACGCCGGCGACAATGACGCGCCCAGTCGTACCCGCGATCAGTTCCACGGCGTGTGCGAACCGCTCATCGAGTCGTCGCCCGACTTCCACCAGCGCCTCACACTCGAGACGAATCACGCGACGCCCGCGGTCGACCAGCGTTGCCTGACGAGCAGCGGTTGCTTCGGTCGGCGTCGTCGTCATGAGCGCACCGCCTCGCGTGGCTCACCCGAACGCTCGGCAACATAGCGCGCCGTCACTTCCTCCCACACACCTTGGGCGCGAAGCAGCATCTCGGCGAACTCACGCACTGCGCCACGCCCGCCGGCCCGCGCCAGCTGTACCTTTGCGATCGCCCGCACCTCCGGAACCGCATTGGATACCGCGACCGGAAGGGCGACGCGCTGGAGAATTGCGACGTCCGGGAAGTCGTCGCCGATGTGGGCCACATTCTCCATCCCGAGCCCGAGTCGGTCGAGAATCCGTTGGAGTCCGACGAGCTTCTGCGCGTCGGGATCCTGCGCAACGTGCTCGATGCCGAGCTCGCGCGCTCGCAGATCGACGCTCATCGAGACACGTCCGGTGACGATCACCGGGATCAAGCCGGCGGAGCGGAGAAAGTAGATGCCGAGGCCGTCCTGGATATCGTAACGCTTGAACTCGTGGCGCGAACCAGCCACGTCACCGAGATAAATGCCGCCATCGGTGAGCACGCCATCGACGTCGAGGCCGACGACACGAATGGTACGGGCAAGGGCCGGGTCGATCATTGACGACATAAGTGCCAGAGGTCGACGGCACGACTCACCAGCGCGTCGAGCGAGGACAGGGGGAGCATGTTCGGGCCGTCGCTCGGGGCGTGATCGGGATCGGGGTGTGTCTCGAGAAACAGGCCGTCAGCTCCGGCCGCGACGGCGGCCCTCGTTAGGGCGGCGATGTGCTCGCGGGCGCCGCCGCTTGCACCACCTTCACCCATGCCCGGTCGCTGGACGCTGTGTGTCCCGTCGAAGACGACGGGCGCCTTGCACGCGTCCCGCATGCGGGCGAAGCCGCGCATGTCGACGACGAGATCGCCGTAGCCGAAGAAGCTTCCACGTTCTGTGACCGCAATCGGCGAGCGGGAACTGGGAACGGGGAACCGGGAACTGGGACTTGAAGGAGCCTCTGTTCCCGGTTCCCGGTTCCCGGTCTGCTGTTGCGCTCCACGAACTTTCTCCACCGCCCCCTTCATTCCCTCCGGATGCATCCACTGCCCTTTCTTGATGTTCACCGATTTCCCCGTGGCGCCGGCGGCTATGAGGAGATCCGTCTGGCGGCAGAGGAACGCGGGAATCTGGAGCACGTCCACCACTTCGGCGGCCGGGGCACACTGCTCCGGCAGGTGGACATCGGTCAGGAGCGGCAACCCGGTCGCCCGCCTAACGCGGTCGAGCGCGGCGAGACCTTCGTCGAGCCCGGGCCCGCGCGCGGCACCAGCGTTCGAGCGATTCGCCTTGTCGAAGCTGGCCTTGTACACGATTCCGCCGGGCACACGCTCGGCGAGCTTGGCGAGGTGCTCGCCGACGCGCAGGTTGAGCGCCTCGGATTCGAGCACGCACGGTCCCGCGATGAGAAAGATCGAGTCGCGCGGAAACGTGAACGACATCTCAGTCGGCCGCCTCGACGAGCTTCCGGTCGGCCTTCGCGGTCTCCGAGCGCCGCTTCTGGCTCGTGGCCGCGGCGATGAGCCCCGCGAACAGTGGGTGCGGGCGCGTGGGACGCGACTGCAGCTCCGGGTGGAACTGGCACCCGATGAACCATGGGTGATCGCCGAGCTCCACGATCTCGACGAGCGATCCGTTCGGGCTCAGACCACTCAGTCGCAGCCCATGCTCCACAAACGCGTCGCGGTACTGATTCGAGACCTCGTAGCGGTGCCGATGGCGCTCGCTCACTTCCGGGACACCGTACACTTCAGCCGCCTTGCTGCCTCGTGCGAGCCGACACGGATACGCACCGAGCCGCATCGTACCGCCCATGTCGGTCACGTGCTGCTGCGACTCCATGAGGCTTACCACCGGATTCTCGCACTCCGGTGCGAACTCGCTCGAGTGGCTGTCGTCGAGCTTGAGGACATTGCGCGCGAACTCGATGATCGCGGTCTGCATGCCCAGACAGATGCCGAGGAACGGCAGTCGTGTCTCGCGCGCTCCCCGGATCGCCTCGACCATTCCCTCCACGCCTCGCACACCGAAGCCACCCGGTACGAGCAGACCGTGATAGGCGCTCAGGATGTCGCGCGCGCGTTCAGGCGTCGTGAACAGGTCGCTCGAGAGCCACGAGATGTCGACGCCAACGTCGTTGCCGATGCCGCCGTGAATGAGCGCTTCCTGCACGCTCTTGTAGCTGTCCACCAGCTCCGTGTACTTGCCGACGACGGCGATACGAACGCGATCGCGCGGCGTCGTAACGCGGCCGACCATCGCCCTCCAGCGCGACAGGTCGGGCGTCCGGCCCTCGAGCTCGAGGCGCTGCATCACGCGTTCGTCGAGTCCTTGTTCGTGGAAGCTGAGCGGGATCTGGTAGATCGTGGGAACGTCGCGGCTCTCGATGACCGCGCCGAACTCCACGTTACAGAACAGGGCGATCTTCCGCTTGACGTCCTCACTCAGCGGCCGCTCGGTCCGGCAGATGAGGATGTCCGGCTGAATTCCGATCTCCATGAGCTCCCGCACCGAGTGCTGCGTCGGCTTGGTCTTCACTTCCCCAGCGGCCGCGATGAACGGCACGAGAGTCAGATGGATGAAGAGCGCATTCTGGCGTCCGATCTCGTGGCGGAACTGGCGGATCGCCTCGAGGAATGGGAGCGATTCGATATCGCCGACCGTGCCGCCGATCTCGACGATCACGACGTCGTTGTCGGGCGACATGCGCTTGATGGCGGATTTGATCTCGTCGGTGATGTGCGGGATGACCTGGACGGTCGATCCGAGATATTCGCCGCGCCGCTCTTTCGTGATCACGTTGAGGTAGATGCGGCCCGTCGTCACGTTGTTGAGCTGCGACAGCGAGCGGTCGATGAACCGTTCGTAGTGGCCGAGGTCGAGGTCCGTTTCGGCCCCGTCGTCGGTGACGAACACTTCGCCGTGCTGGAACGGCGACATCGTGCCGGGGTCGACGTTGAGGTACGGGTCGAACTTCATGATCGACACGGTCAGTCCGCGCTCGACGAGGAGCCGCCCTAACGAGGCGGCGGCAATGCCCTTGCCGAGCGACGAGACGACGCCGCCGGTGACGAAGATGTAGCGCGTGGTTTTCGTGCTCGGATTGTTAGGCATCAGGTCCCAGGGGCAGAGAGTTCGTTCCATCGGGCATTGGCGTGCGCGAGATCCTCTTCGGTGTCCACGCCACCGGCGGGCAGCTCGCTGACGGTGGCGACGCCCATGGCGAGGCCGGCGGCGAGCGGACGAAGCTGTTCGAGCCGCTCGATGCGTTCGAGCGGGTGCTGCGGCAGCGCGACCCACGCCGCGAGCGCGTCGCGGGTGTAGGCATAGACGCCGACGTGCTGGCGAACGTAGGCGGTGCGGATCGACGCGTCACCGGGCTCACGCAGCCACGGGATGGGCGCGCGCGAAAAGTACAAGGCTCGGCCGTTATCGGCCGTAACGACTTTGACGATGTGCGGCATACCGAGAATCTGGTCGGTGGCGGTGGCGGCGGCGGTGCCGAGGGGAAATCGGCCGGATGTGACGACCTCAGCCGCACCGCGAACGGCGGCTTCCGAAACGAACGGCTCGTCGCCCTGGACGTTCAGGAGTACGCCGTACGCGGCGTATTGGCGCTGTGACGCTACTTCGGCCACGCGATCGGTACCCGATGGGTGCGACGCGTCGGTCATGGCTGCGATGCCGCCTGCGGCGCGAACAACGGCCGCGATCTCGTCGGAATCGGTGGCCACGACGACCTCATCGGCCACTCCGAGATCGAAAACGCGCTGCCAGACACGGACTACGAGGGGTGCCCCGCCAACGAGGCGAAGCGGCTTTCGCGGGAGCCGTGAGGCGCCGAGCCGGGCGGGAATAACGGCGAGCGTTTTCACGCAGGGCTCTGAGAGGCGCGCGGGGCAGCAAATTGCACGCCACTCAACTTACACCTGCGCCTCGGGAATGCAAAGCTCCGCGATGCGTCAGCGGGTGAAGGCAAACACGATCCCGAAATGGTCCTCTCGCGTTGCGGGATCAATGTCGTATGAGATTCTCAGGAAGCTGAGGCTTGCGGTCGCTCCGACGTTCTGAATGAACCGCGGAAGGTCCTGAATGCCTGCGGAACCGATCCGGTGGCGCAAGGCGAAAACGGGCGCCCCCACATACCGAATGGCGAACCGTGGGAGCGGGACCTCGTAGCGCATGTCCACATGCAGCAGCTGGTCGCCTCCAAGCGATAACAGATTGCGAATCACCGGTAACGTGCTGGATCCGCCCATGTAGGAGAATCGCTGCGGTGGAGCGGTGTCTCCGGGGGTGGCGATGACATGGATGTCGGTCCGGAAGCGCTGAAGGCCGAACGTTGGAAACTGGATCGTTCCGTCGGCAGTGATCTGGACGAACCGTGCGCCGTTCGGAGCCTGCCACGGCACCTCGATCCGCGCGATCGCGCCGGCTGTTACGTCGCCGTAGCGCCATCGCGCGGTGGCGCCAAGAAACGCCGCGGAGATCCGCCCCGGCTCGATCGGCGGGTTTGCGCGACGAACGTTCTCGGGATCGCTCTGGTTCAAGACGGTCCACGGGTGCGACCCGAGCGTGTCGGGTGATCCAACCGACCACGCGCGCTCAGTGTGCGCACCGACATAGGTCTCCAGTTCCACGCTGGTCGTGGGCGCGATGGTCACACGATCGATGCGGCCGACCGCGGCCTCCACGCGGTCGGCGCGGTAATAGTTTCGCTTGTCCGACCCCACGCTGAACGTGGTGATGCTGTTGATGAAGTCCGAGTTGATCCATTCCTCGTTCGTGAAGGTCGCGCGCCGGGCATCGAGCGTTAGGCGCCAGATCTCGCCGGCGCTGACGAGCATGTGAACGCCGGGGTCCCAGTCGCCGAGGTGCGACCGGTACGTGACGGTGGGATCGATCTCGAGACGTGCGGTGGGGCGCAGGATCGGGCCCCACGAGATGCTGGCGCCGTTCACGCGGTCATAGGACGGAACGCGAAGTCCATCGAGCAACGGGAGCTCGATGGCAGGTTCATGGCCGAGTCGTCGATAGTCGAGCCGGAGACCGTCCGGCGTTTGGCGTGCGTCAAAGGTTCGATCGCGAATGCTGTGTATTCCCCCGGTCACCGACGCGAGCGTCGAGCCGTAGACGCCACCGCCGATGGCGATGGCTTTACCCTGGACCGCCGCGCCCGGCTGAAGGAACAGATCGCCGCCGACGACGATGAAGTCGCCGCGTACGGCGGCGGCTACGGACGCGTTTCCCCCAACGATGATGGTGGTTCTGGGAAGCGTCGTGCCTCGGGGGAACGTCAAGCGCCGCGACGAGTCCGCGACGATCAGGTCGTGTGGCCCGGCAGCGGCCGTGCGGAGCAGGAACGTCGCCTCCGTGTGTTCCGGTCCGTTGATCCGAAGCGATTGTTGAGCGCCGGCGCGCGATGACGCGATGATCGCGAGCGCCGGAAGCCATCGCCCAGGCCTCATCCGGCGAGCGCGAGAAAGTTCTGAAGAATTGTTTTTCCGCCGGTCGTCAGAATCGACTCGGGATGGAACTGGACGCCCCACACCGGATGGCGGCGATGGCGCATCGCGTGCACCTCGCTGGCGTCGTCCGTTGCCACGGCGAGAATCTCGAGGTCGGGCGGTAGCGACTCGCGCTCCACGATGAGCGAATGATACCGCATCACGGGCAGCGGGTTAGGCAGTCCCTGGAAGAGCCCCGTGCCGTCGTGGCGGACTGTCGAACACTTGCCGTGCATAACGCGGCGCGCCCGGACTACGCGCCCGCCATAGGCCTCCCCGATCGCCTGGTGGCCGAGGCAGACGCCTAACGTCGGAATGGTGCTGCCCCACCGCTGGATGAGCGGCACGCTCACGCCGGCCTGCTCCGGCGCGCATGGCCCGGGAGAAATGACGATGGCGGTCGGCGCGAGTGCGCCAACCTCGTCGACCGAAATGGCGTCGTTCCGGCGCACCGTGATGTCGGCGCCCAACTCGCCCAGATACTGGACGAGGTTGTACGTGAAGGAATCGTAGTTGTCGATGACGAGAAGCATTGGGCCGGCCTTGCCGCCGGCGACGAGCGCAGACGGTGAGTGTTACGCGCGCGGATGATACTGACGGTGTACGGTCCGAAGATACTCGCGATCGACGTGGGTGTAGATCTGGGTGGTCGAGATGTCCGCGTGCCCAAGCATTTCCTGGACCGCCCGCAGGTCAGCGCCGCCTTCCAGGAGGTGGGTGGCGAATGAATGTCTGAGCGTATGTGGCGACACGTGCTTTTCGATCCCCGCGCGCGCGACATACTTCTGCAGGATCTTCCAGGCGCCCATTCGCGTGAGGGGCTGCCCCCGGGCATTCAGAAACAGCGCTCCACGCCCTTCCCCGTGCTCGAGTCGCGGTCTCAACTCCCGAACGTATGACGCGAGCGCGCCGATGGCGCGGCGCCCGATCGGGACGAGCCGCTCTTTGCTGCCCTTTCCGAAGACGCGGACAAGCCCCTCGTCGAACATGACGTCGCGCACGCCGATCGAGATCCATTCCGACACGCGCAGTCCGGCCCCGTACGCCAGCTCGAGGAGTGCCCGGTCGCGAAACACGAGCGGGTCATCAAGCGTGGGTGACGCAAGGAGCTTGTCCACCTCCGCCACACTGAGGACCTCGGGCAAGGTCCGCCAACGCTTCGGCGACTCGAGCCGTTCGCTGGGATCGTGCGTGACGCGGCCTTCGCCGAGCAGGAACTTGAAGTACGTTCGCAAGGCCGAGACGTTGCGTCGTATTGATGCCGGGGCGAGCCCGAGATCCTTGAGATGGTAGACGTACTCGCGCAGCAGGCGTGCGCTGACATCCGCGGGCCCAACCGCCCCACGGGACACCGCGTACGTCGCGAAGCGGGCGAGGTCCCGTCCGTACGCTTCGTCCGTCCGCGGAGAGGCGCCTTGCTCGAGCACCAGAAAGTCGTTAAACGACTCGAGCAGAAACCTGCGTGAGGCCTCGTCGCCAGGGTCCAATCCGTTCACGCCTGGCTCCGGCGACGCACGACGAACAACACGATGACACCAACCGCGACGATCGCACCGGCAACGATCGCTGCGACTGTCTGAAAGCCTTTGATCGCGTCCATGATGCGGTCCCACTCCGAGCCGAGTCGATAGGCGATCACCGCAAGCGCGGCGTACCAGATGGTTGACGCGATGGCGATGGCCGCAATGGCGCCGGCGAGCGGAACTCGCATCGCACCGGCAAGGGGCGGAACGACGGCCCTGACACCAGGAAGGAATCGGCTGAGGAACAGCGCAGGTAGCCCGTACCGGTTGTACCAGTGCTGCACGCGCTGTTCCGCACTCTCGCCTATCACCCGGCTCAGATGCTTGCGGATCCACGCGGACCCGTAACGTCGCCCGAGCGCGAGCATCGCCAGCGCGCCCCCGACGTTGCCGACCACGACGGCGATGATGGTTGGAACGGGCGATCGATCGGCGCGCGCGGCGAGGAAGCTGCCGAACGCCACGATGACATCGGCGGGGATGGGCGGGAGGAAGTTTTCGGTTGCCGCGACGAGGGCCAGAATGATGTAGAGCGTCGCCGGAGGCAGCGCTGCGAGCCAGGCGAGGACGCTGTTCATCCCGGGCCGATCGTGCTACGGGCGGCCCGCGGGTGCGAGCGACGCAACCGCCATGCAGGCCAGCCCCTCCGCTCGACCGATCCAGCCCATTCCCTCGTTCGTTTTGCCTTTGATGCTGACGGCGGCGGCGTCGATGCCTAACGCGGCCGCGAGCGCAGTCCGGATCACGGTGCGGTATGGTGCGATCTTGGGGTGTTCGGCGACGACCGTGAGGTCGGCGTTGTGGACGACCCAGCCGAGGGTCCGCACCCGATCAACCGCAGCGCGTAGCATCTCGATCGAGTCGCGCCCGCGGTTCCGTTCGTCGGCGTTGGAGAACATCTCACCGATGTCCCCCGCGCCGGCTGCACCGAGGACGGCATCCGTGAGGGCGTGCGTGACGGCATCGCCGTCCGAGTGTCCCACGAGGCAGACGTCACATGGAATGCGGCAACCGCCCAGGATCATCTCGGTGCCGGGCGCGAAGCGGTGGGAGTCGTAGCCTATGCCGACACGAACAGCGGGAACCGGGAACTGGGAACCGGGAACCGCGACTCCCCGTGGGGCCTCTGTTCCCGGTTCCCTGTTCCCGGTTCCCATCAGGCGGCCGCCCCGGTGGGTGCCGGGAGGATGGTATAGTCCTGCCGCCGGCGGCGCGGGGTGAAGCCCGCATCGACGATCAGCCGCTCGAGCTCCTCGATCGTGGTTCGGTGCGTCGTATTCGCGGCCGAGACGACATTCTCCTCGATCATGAGCGACCCGAAGTCGTTGCACCCGAAGGTCAGCGCCAGCTGACCAACCTTCATGCCCATGGTCACCCAGCTCGACTGCAAGTTGGGCACGTTGTCGAGGACAATGCGCGCGATGGCGACGGTTCGGAGGTAGTCGACGGCGTCGGTGCGCGGCATGTGCGACATCGTCGGCGTGTTCTCCGGTTGCAGCGGCCAGCAGATGAACGCCGTGAAACCGCCGGTGCGCGACTGGACGTCACGCACTCGCTGCAAATGCTCGATGCGTTCGGCCAGCGTCTCGCCGATGCCGTACATCATCGTCACCGACGTTTTCATTCCCTCGTTATGCGCCAGCTCCATGATCTCGAGCCAGCGGTCCGCCCCGGCCTTTTTCGGGGCGACGATGTCGCGGACGCGCTGCACGAGGATCTCGCCTCCACCGCCCGGGATCGAGTCGAGCCCTGCCTTGCGCAGCTCGCGGATCACATCCACCGCCTCCATCCGAAATACCTTCGCGAAAAAGTCGACTTCGCTCGGGCTGAAGCCGTGGATGTGAATCGGATGATAGGTCTTGATATAGCGCAGCAGGTCGAGGTACCACTCGAACGGGATGTATGGGTTGTGGCCACCCTGAATGAGGATCTGGACGCCACCGAGCGCCTTGGTCTCGTCGATCTTCTGGCCGATCTGCTCGAACGAAAGCGTGTACCCTTCCCCGTGCTTCGGCCGCCGGTAGAAGGCGCAGAAGCCGCAGTCGGCCACGCATACGTTCGTGTAGTTGATGTTGCGGTCGACGATGAACGTCACGATCCCTTCGGGATGGCGGTCGACGCGCATCCGATTCGCTTCGGCTCCCAGTTCGAGAAGCGGAGCATTGGTGTAGAAGTCCAGGACGTCGTTCATCGTCGGGAATCGGGAATCGGGAATCGGGAATCAGGAATCGATACGGCGGCTCACGCGGCCGGCAGGAATGCCAGAGTCCCGTTAGGCACCCGACCGGCGGCGACCAGGCGGCGGAAGAATTCGGTAAGGCCCGCCAGGTGCTCGTACGAGAGGCCGTAATCGAGGCCGGAGAGGTACTCGAGGCAGACGGGCTCCGATACCCCGGTCGCTTTGGACGCCTGGGTCGCCAGCGTCGCCAGGTGCTCGAGCCCCCAGTTGCGGGACGTGATCAGGCTGGCGTGGATGCCTAACGCCTGCGCCACCGGGGCGGCGCGCTGCGCGACCCAGACCGCGAATACGAACGGCAAGCCCGTCCACGACTTCCAGGCTTCCCCGAGGTCGTACGCGAACGGGTACGACGGCAGGCCCGAGACGCGGGTCGAGTCGATGACGTGGGGGCGTGCCTCACCTCGAAGTACAAGGGCGGCGTCGCCGATCACCAGCCGAGCCTCGTGTGGCTCACGATCGAACGACGCGATGTCGGACATCTCGGCGTCGCCCGCCACGAAGTCCGGACGCGCGTGCCAGACGTTCTCGAACAGCAGCTCGACGAGCGCAACACTCGTCATCGAGCTCTTGCTCACAATGACGCGCTTGCCATCGAGCTCCTCTGCCGCGGAGCGCGAGAACAGCATGACGCTGCGCACCGGCCCATCGCAGGAGATCGCGAGATCCGGCAGCAGAAGGTACCGCCTCGCGTCGCGCGCATATTCCACGGCCGACACGACGCTGATATCGAGCGTTCCCTCGGCCATGCGGCGATTGAGCGCGCTCGGCACGCCCGTGACGATCTTGCCACCGAGTGGGACGACGCCACGATCGATCGCCCCGTACACCGGGTAGCAGTTGACGTACGGAATCCGTCCGACGCGCACGTCAGGCCGCCTCGACGGCGGCCACCTCGGATGCCTGCTCCGAAAAGGTGCGCAGAATGTTGTAGAACGAATCGCGCTCCGCCGGAATCTTCTTTGCGCCGCGAATCAACTTGAGAATCTCGGCGAGCGTCATGGCCTGCGGCGTGTGAGCACCCACCGCGTGATAGATCTTCTCGCGAACGACCGTGCCTTCCATGTCGTTGACGCCGAACGACAGCGACGTCTGCGAGAGGAAGGGCGTGACCATGATCCAGTGCGTCTTGATGTGCTGGATGTTGTCGAGGTACAACCGACCGACGGCCAACATCCGCAGGTCGTCGAACCCCGTGGTCGCGAGGCCTTTCCGGTTCAGTTGAACGCCCAGCTCGTTGTCGTCAGGGTGATATGCGAGTGGTATGTAGGCGAGGAAGCCGCCCGTGTCGTCCTGGAGGTCGCGGAGCATGCGCAGATGAGCGACGCGATCGGCGTGCGTCTCCACGTGGCCATACAACATCGTGCAATTGGTGCGGATTCCGAGACGATGGGCTGTGCGATGCACGTCGATGTACTCGGCCCCGCCGAGTTTCTTGTCGGCGATCTGCTCGCGAACCGCGGCACTGAACGTCTCGGCACCACCGCCAGGCATCGTGTCCAGACCCGCATCGCGCAGCGCTACCAACACGTCCTCCCACGACATCTTCTCGATGCGCGCGATGTGGGCGATCTCGACGGCCGTGAGCGCCTTGATGTGGACGTGAGGAAACTCGCGCTTGAGCGCGCGGAACATCGTCGTGTAGTACTCGAGGCCCGCCTTCATATCGAGGCCGCCGACGATATGGAACTCCTTCGTGAGGCCGTTGCGAGCCGGTTCGGCCTCGGCAAGGACCTGCTCGAGCGTGTAGCGGTACGCGCCTTCTTCCTTCGGCAGCCGCGCATACCCACAAAACACGCAGGTCTTGCGCAGGATGCAGACGTTCGTGGGGTTGATGTGCTGATTCGCCGCGAACGTGACGACGTTGCCGTGCTTCGCGCGATTCACCGCGTCCGCCAGCGCGCCGACGCCTAACAGGTCTGGGGACTGGTACAGCGTCAGGCCGTCTGCATCATCAAGCCGCTGACCAGCCGCAAGCTTCTCGGCAATGGGCTGGAGCGCTCGGTCCGAAAGCCGATTCAGCGGTAGCTCGAGCGGAGTGCGCGCGGTCACGCCCGGATCACTCGCGGTACTTTCGCACGGCGAGCGCCACGTTGTGGCCACCGAAGCCGAAGCTGTTGCTCAGGGCTACCTCGACGTCGCGGTGCGCCGCCTTGTTAGGCGTGTAATCGAGGTCGCATTCGGGGTCCGCGTTCTGATAATTGATCGTCGGCGGGATGACGCCATCGCGGACCACGAGCGAGCTGACCAAGAATTCCAGCGCGCCAGCGGCTCCGAGCATGTGCCCGGTTGCCGACTTCGTGGAGCTGACGTTGAGCTTCTTTGCGTGGTCGCCAAACACCGCCTTGATCGCTCGCGTCTCGTTGAAGTCGTTCGCGGGCGTCGAGGTGCCGTGTGCGTTGACGTAGCTCACGTCCGCGGGCGAGATGCCGGCGTCCTTGATGGCGCGTCGCATCGCTCGCTGAGCGCCTTCCCCATCCGGCGCAGGCTGCGTGATGTGATACGCATCGCCCGTGGCGCCGTAGCCGACGATCTCGGCGTAGATCTTCGCTCCGCGCCGCTTCGCGTGCTCGAGCTCCTCGAGGATGACGACGGCCGACCCCTCGCCCATCACGAAGCCGTCGCGCGTCGCATCGAACGGGCGCGACGCCGTCTCCGGCGAGTCGTTGCGCTCCGACAGGGCCTGCATATTCGCGAAGCCGCCGATGGCCATCGGCGTCACCGTCGCCTCTGAGCCCCCCGTGATCATCACGTCCGCGTCGCCGTACGCGATGGCACGGAACGCATCGCCGATCGCGTGCGCGCTGGTCGCGCATGCCGATACGGTGGCGTAGTTCGGGCCCTTGGCGTTGAAGCGCATCGAGACGATGCCGGCCGCGATGTCCGCGATGAACATCGGGATGAAGAAGGGAGAGATCTTCCCCGGGCCGCGCTCGCGATAAACGTCGTGCTGCTCCTCGAAGCTCTTCAACCCGCCGATGCCGCTGCCGAGGATGACACCCGTGGAGTCCGGATCGTAGCCGTTGCCGGCGGGAAACGCGGCATCCTGCATCGCCTGCACGGCGGCGGCTACGGCGTACTGCGTGTAGCCGTCGGCGCGTTTGGCTTCCTTTCGATCCATGTATTGCAGCGGATCGAATCCCTTGACCTCACATGCAAATCGTACCGGGAAGCTGCTCGCGTCGAACTTCGTGATCGGCGCGGCGCCGGAGCGCCCGTCGACCAACGAACGCCAGGTCGTCGCCACGTCGTTGCCGACTGGCGAGAGCGCACCGACCCCGGTGACGACGACCCGTCTCTTCGTCACGCCTTGACCTTTTCGTTGAGATACCCGAGCGCATCCCCAACAGTGCGAAGCTTTTCGGCGTCCTCGTCGGGAATGTCGATGTTGAACTCCTTCTCGAACTCCATCACCAACTCGACGATGTCGAGGCTATCGGCACCCAGATCATCGATGAAGCTGGCTTCGTTGGTGAGCTTCTCACGCTCGACACCGAGCTCCTTCTCGATGATGTCTTTCACTTTCTCCGAGTGGTCCGCCATGACTTGAGTCCCTCTTGCGATGGATAGGAAGGATGTTGAAGGAAGATAAAATAACCAGTTTCAAGGCCTAGTGTTACATCACCATGCCCCCGTCCACGACGAGGACCTGACCCGTTATGTAGCCGGCGTGCTCGGAGGCCAGGAACGCGACCATGGCCGCGACGTCCTTCGGCGAGCCGAGACGCTCGAGTGGAATGCTTCCCAGGAGCGCCGCGCGGGCCTCCGGTGTCATCGCGTTCGTCATGTCCGTCTCGATGAACCCAGGCGCGATCGCGTTGACGAGAATGTTTCGGGACGCGAACTCCTTGGCCACCGCCTTTGTTAGGCCGATCAGTCCTGCCTTGCTCGCTGCGTAGTTGGACTGCCCCTTGTTACCGACGAGCCCCACGACGCTGGCGATGTTGATGATGCGGCCTGACCTGCGCTTCATCATGCCCCGGGTGGCCGCACGCGTGGCCGCGAACGCGCCGCGCAGATTCGCGTCGATGACGGCGTCCCAATCCTCATCCTTGAGACGCAGCATGATGTTGTCGCGCGTAAGGCCTGCGTTGTTCACGAGGATATCGAGCGACCCGAAGGCCGCCTCCACCGCGGAGACCATTGCCGTCACGGAGGCGACGTCGGCCACATCACAGCCGAACCCACGAGCCTCGGGCGAGATCTGTGTCGCGACCTCCTGAGCTTTCGCCGCGTCGCGGCCAACGATCGCGACGCGAGCACCGCATTCCGCGAGTGCCTCGGCGATACTCCGCCCGATGCCGCGCGTACTTCCCGTGACCAGGGCGACACGCCCGGTGAGGTCGATTTTCATGCGACTCTCGAGAGCAGTTGTTCGACCTCGGTGACCGTACCACACGTCATGGTTTCGACGGACGGCGCGATTTTCTTCACGAGGCCGGTGAGAACATTCCCCGGTCCCATCTCGACGTACAGCGCGTCGGGGTAATCGTACGCGAGTCGCTCCACCACCTGCATCCATTTCACGGGCGCGGTGAGCTGCTCGAGCAGTAGCCGTCGGGCGTCGGCCGCTGACCTAACGGGCTCGGCGTTCACGTTCGCGTACACCGGAAAGGAAGGATCGCGCAGCTGTGCCTGCTCGAGCGCGTACGCCAGCCCCTGACGGGCAACCGCCATCAATGGCGAATGGAACGCGCCGCTTACGTTCAGCCGAATCGCGCGCTTTGCGCCGGCCGCCTTCGCCAGCTCCATCGCGCGCTCGACGGCGGGCACCTCACCCGAGATGACGACCTGGCCGGGCGTGTTGTAGTTCGCGGGAACGACGCAGCCACCATCGGCGCTCGCCTTGGCACAGAGCGCCTCGATCCCACCGGCCACGTCGCCGAGAATAGCCGCCATGGTGCCGGGCCGTTGCTCACCGCTCTCGAACATCAGCTCGCCACGTCGCCTAACGAGCCTCGCGCCGTGCGCCACATCGAAGGCGCCGGCGGCGTGATAGGCGGTGAATTCGCCCAGCGAATGGCCGGCAGCCGCCCGAACGTGCGGGCCGACGCGCTCTCGCACCGCCGCCCAGACGGCCGCGCCGTGGGCGAGCAGCGCAGGTTGCGCGTTATGCGTGAGCGTGAGCGTTTCCCCGGGGCCGTCGAAGCACAGGGTGCTCAGCGGCTCACCGAGGGCGGCATCCACCGTGGCGAGGGTCTCGCGCGCAGCCGGGAGCGCGTCCACGAGATCCCTGGCCATTCCCGGCTTCTGCGATCCCTGTCCCGGGAATAGCAGAACGACGTTCATGCAGACCGATCGAAACGAGGGCTAGAACCGGACGACGGACGAGCCCCAGGTGAACCCGGCGCCGAACGCCACCATGAGCACGGTCGATCCTTCCTTGATACGGCCGCACTCGATCGCCTCGTCGAGCGCGATCGGGATGGACGCCGACGACGTATTGCCGAAGCGGTCGACGTTCACGTAGACCTTCTCCATCGGAATGTTCGCGTGTTTCGCAGTCGCTTCGATGATTCGGACGTTCGCCTGATGCGGGATCATGAGATCGATGTCGTTGCCCGTTAGGCGCGCGCCGTCGAGCGCCCGGTCGGCTGCCTCGGACATCGACCGGACGGCGTGCTTGAACACCTCACGACCCGCCATCTTCACGAAATGGGTCCGTTCACTCAGCACGGATTCCGAAAACGGCACCGTGGCGCCGCCTCCTGGACGGTACAGGAGCTCCGCCAGGGTTCCGTCGCTGCGAATGAACGTCGACAACACGCCCTTCCCGTGTTTGGCTCGCTGGAGGACCGCGGAGCCCGCGCCGTCGCCGAACAGCACACAGGTCGAGCGATCCGTCCAGTCGACGATCGCGCTCATCTTCTCCGCGCTGATGACGAGCGCCGTCTCGTGGGATCCTGCAGCGAGCAGCCCTTCCGCGACCTGCACCGCGTAGATGAACCCCGAGCACGCGGCCGAGATGTCGAACGCGGCGGCGCGGGTCGCGCCAAGTGCCGCCTGCACGTCGACTGCCGTAGCCGGGAGAAGCCGATCGGGCGTGGCGGTGGTAAGGATGATGACGTCCACCTCACCGGCGGTGATGTGGGCGCGTTGCATCGCCTGCCGGGCCGCGTCGGCAGCGAGCGAGCAGGTGGATTCACCCGGGCCGGCGATCCGCCGCTCGGTGATGCCCGTCCGCTCGACGATCCACTCGTGCGACGTCTCGAGGCCTAACGCGGCAAAGTCGTTGTTCGTGACGACTTTCAGGGGCGCTGCGCGCCCGGTGCCCGCGAAATACGTGACTGGACGCTGCTTCACGCTGCCGAGTCCGGGTTCCCGTTGGTTTCGCCGAGACGGCGCCCGATGTGCTCACTCATGCGCGACTCGACGGTCTTGGCGGCCACCTTGATGGCGTTCTTGATCGCGCGCGGCGATGACTTGCCGTGCGAGATGACGCTGACGCCGCGCACGCCGAGCAGCGGCGCGCCGCCGTACTCGGAGTAGTCGAGGTGTTTCAGCGCTTTCATCAGCACTGCCTTCTCGATGCCCGCGTGCGTGGACATCAAGCCGATCATCATCGGAGCGATCGCTTCGTAGAACTTGAGTACGACGTTGCCGACGAAGCCATCGCAGACGACGACGTCGATCGGTCCGCGATCGCTGCCGCCGGCAGGGAGGTCGCGGCCTTCAATGTTGCCCTGGAAGTTCACCCCCGCCGATCGCAACAGCTGGTTGGCTTCCTTCACGACCGCATTCCCCTTCTCCGCTTCCTCGCCGATGCTGAGGAGGCCAACGATCGGGTTGTGCCGGCCCAACACGTCCTCGGCGTACACGGCGCCGAGTCGCGCGAACTGCACGAGCTCCTGCGGGGAGCAGTCCACGTTCGCGCCGGAGTCGAGCACGACGATCGGTTGCCTGGCGGTCGGGAACAGCGTGGCGATCGCGGGCCTCGTTAGGCCCGCGTGCAGCTTGAGCAACACGGTCGACGCGGCCATCTGTGCGCCCGTATTGCCGGCGGAGATGAACGCGTCCGATCGGCCTTCGGTCTGGAGCCTGAGCCCGACGACCATTGAGCTATTGGGCTTGCTGCGGAGCGCCGCGGTCGGTTTGTCCGACATCTCGATGACGTCCGGTGCCTCGATGAGCTCGACGCGGTGCGTCAGCGCCGCAGCGGGGGCGAGCTCGCCCGTGCTGAGCGCCGAGATACGCTCCTGAATCACATCGACCGGCCCGACGAGCTGCAGCGTGTGCTCGGCGGGAAGCTCGAGGATGGCATGGAGCGCTCCGGCAACCGCCGCATCGGGGGCGAAGTCGCCCCCCATGGCGTCCAGCGCTATCCGCGCCAAGCTAGGCTTCCCGGGCTGCTACTCGCTGCTTTCCGTCATAGTAGCCGCATTCGCTGCACACGTGGTGCGGACGGCGCATCGCCTGGCAGCGCGGGCACGGCTGGATGACGATCGCGGGTGCGGTTTTGTGCGTGTTGCGGGCGCGCTTTTTCCGCTTCGAGGTTCGGCGCTTAGGAACGGCCATGGAAGTGAATTGCGTCGAAAGGTCGAGCCGTCAGTTGGATTGTCCGCGGACTTTCCGCAGCGTATCCCAGCGGCTGTCAGTAACCGGCGCACAGTCGCACGCGCCGGCGTTGAGATCGGCACCACAGGTCGGACAAAGTCCCTTGCAATCGACCCGGCATTGGGCGAACGCAGGAACGGCCAGCAGCCACTGCTCGCGAAGTGCCGGACGCATGTCCAACTCGTGAGCGCGTGAATCGATGACGTACACGTCCGGATCGTCGGCGCCCTCGGTATCCGCTTCCACGAAGAGCAGCTGGATATCCTCGGCGATCGATACCGTGACGTCCGTCAAACACCGCCGGCATTCCGCGGCTGCCTCACCCTCGAGGTGACCGCTGAAGTAATACCGGTCAGCACCGGCGGCGGAGAGCCGGCCTGTGACATGGACCGGCGTGGACGGACGGGTGTCTTCGTCCCGCCAAACCGGGTCGTTCGCTGCCAGCTCGCCGTCGACGTGCATGGCCTTCGCAGCGAGCGAACGAATGTCAAAGGACAGCATAGCCGAGCAATCTACCGCCTTAGTACTGTTGGAACAAGTCCGCGTGCCCGCGAGACTTAGCGAGCCGTTACCGCGCCCGAACGAGCTCCGTTTCGGAGAAGAAGAAGCCTGCTTCCCGCGCGGCGTTCTCGTCCGAGTCGGACGCGTGAATGGCGTTTCGCTCCTTGGATTCCGCGTAGAGCTTGCGCACCGTGCCAGCGGCCGCCTCGGCGGGGTCGGTCGCGCCAATGGTCGATCGCAGAGCCGTGACCGCGTCGTCGCGCTCGAGTACCATCGGCATGCAGGCGCCGGAGGTCATGAAGCTGACGAGCGAACGATAGAACGGCCGCTCCCGGTGAACTTCGTAGAACGCACCAGCCTCCGCCTCGCTCAGGTGCGTGACACGAGCGGCGACGACGCGAAACCCGGCGCCTTCGAGGTGCGCGATGATCTTCCCTGCCTTCCCCGAGCCGAATGCGTCGGGCTTGATGATCGTGAGCGTGCGGGTACCAGCCATTTCGTAATCCGTTCCGGTTCAGTGTCCGAGGAGTTTGCGCACAATGTCGCCTCGCGTGAGCATCCCGACGATGCGTCCGTCGCGCACTACGGGGACGCGGTCGACGTCCTTGTTCGTCATCATCGATGACACGTCCGCGATCGCTTCATCGGGCGACACGCAGAGCACCTGCCGAGTCATCGCGTCGCGTACGGTGGGTTTTGGAGCTGGAACGCCCGGAGCCCTCGGCCCCTCGCCGCGACCGCCCTGAAGATAACCGCTCAGGGAGCGAAGCAACTCGCGTTCGCCCAGCATGCCGACGACGAGTCCGTCTCCGTCGACAACCGGCAATCCACCGACCCCGAGGCGCACCATCTCGCGCGCAGCGTCTTTGAGGACAGTGTCCGGCGCGATCGTGCGTGGCTGGTACGTCATGATGTCGCGTACCGTCAGCTTTGCGGGCAGCTCGTAGTCGCGAAACACCGGCAGGTTTACGAACGAGGCGGCGTCCGGCTGCGCGAGCAGCTCGTCCACTACCGCCAGCTTGGACAGCAGCCGCGCAAACGCACCGACGAGCTGGAGATACTCGGTCGCGAATTTTTTTGGCGCTACGACGAGCAGAAGGATCCGCGCGCATTGTGTTTCGTTTTCGCCGAGCTCACGACAGATCGGCTGCTGCGCAGTTCCCAACACGACGCGGAGCTCGGTGACCGCATCCGTTCGGTAATGCAGGAGAAACGCGCGGTCGCCCATCGCGACGATGTCTTCGGGGCGCTCTTCTGCAACGCGCGTCCGCAGCTTCTCGGCGTTGGAAACCGCGCCGGCCGCCGTCAGGCGTTCGATCAGCTCATCCGCTGCACCGATCACGGTATCCCCGCGCAGCGGAATGACGACCTGGTTCGCGGGAATGAAGTCCGAGAGTCTCAAGCTCGAAATCTCAGAGACGTGCCTTGATGAGCTCCACGAAGTCGATCGGGCGGCGAGCCACACCCATGCCTGCGTCCTGGAACGCCTGGATCTTTTCGGCGGCCGTTCCCGCCGACCCCGATATGATGGCGCCCGCGTGACCCATTCGGCGACCTGGTGGTGCTGTCTGGCCCGCGATGAACCCCACGACGGGTTTCTTCATGTGCTCCTTCACGAACTGCGCCGCATTCTGCTCGTCGGTGCCGCCAATCTCGCCCATCAGCGCGACGGCTTTGGTATCGGGGTCCTGCTCGAACGCCGTTAGGCAGTCGATGAAGTTCGTGCCGTTGATCGGATCCCCGCCGATCCCCACGCACGTCGTCTGGCCAATGCCGGCGCGGGTGAGCTGGTAGACGATCTCGTAGGTAAGCGTACCGGATCGGCTGACGACGCCCACCGGCCCCGGCGCGCAGATCCGCCCGGGGATGATGCCGACCTTCGACTTGCCCGGCGAGATGAGTCCCGGGCAATTCGGGCCGAGCAGTCGGGCGCCCCGCTCTTTCACGAAGGGATACACGCGGGTCATGTCGAGCACGGGGACGCCTTCGGTGATGGCGACGATGAGCGTCACGCCGGCGTCGGCCGCCTCCATCATTGCGTCCGCCGCGTACATGGGCGGGACGTAGATGACCGACGTGTTCGCGCCGGTTTCCTTGGCGGCCTCGGCGACCGTATTGAAGATCGGGACCTTGTCGTCGAACTGCTGGCCGCCCTTGCCCGGCGTCACACCGCCCACGACCTGCGTGCCGTACTCGATCATCTGGCGCGTGTGGAAGGATCCGTCGCGGCCCGTGATTCCCTGGACGATGACCGTTGTGTTCTTGTCGATGAAGATGCTCACGCAGCCTGTCCTCCCGTTGCGAGCTGCACGGCGCGCTGCACGGCTTCGTCCATGTCCGTCATCGCGGAAAACCCGTTCTCGGTAAGGATCTTCACCGCGATCTCCTCGTTCGTGCCCGTTAGGCGTATCACGATCGGTACCTTGAGCGGGTTCTGCTTCGTCGCCGTCACGATGCCGTTGGCCACGTCATCGGTGCGCGTGATGCCGCCGAAGATGTTGAACAGAATGGCCTTCACACTCGGATCGGCCGTGATGATCTTGAGTGCGTTGACGACCTTTTCGGGATTCGAGGAGCCGCCAATGTCGAGGAAGTTCGCGGGCTCGCCGCCGTAGTACTTCACGAGATCCATCGTGGCCATGGCGAGCCCCGCACCGTTCACCACGCAGCCGACGTTGCCGTCGAGCTTGATGAACGTGAGGCTCGCGTTGCGTGCCTGCACCTCGCTTGGGGCTTCGGCCGACTCATCACGCAGCGCGGCGATCTTCGGGAGGCGATCGAGCTCGTTGTCATCGATCGACATCTTGGCGTCGAGAGCGACGACTTCGCCGTTAGGCGTGACGACCAATGGGTTGATCTCCGCGAGCGAGGCCCCGTTGGCCATGAACGCGTCGTAGAGCTGCTTCATGATCTTCGCCGCCGCGCGCGCCTTCGCCGCGTCCGGATACAGGAAGAACCCGAGCTCCATGGCCTGGAATGGCATGAGGCCATAGCGGGTGTCGATCGGGAGCCGCAGGATCTTATCCGGCGTCTTGGCCGCAACCTCCTCGATATCGATGCCGCCCGCCGGGCTCACCATGAAGACCGGTTTCTTCGACGCGCGGTCGAGGATGATGCCAACGTACGCCTCGGTCGCGATGTCCGCGGCGTCGGTTACGAGCACCTTCTGCACCGTGAGGCCCTTGATCTGCATCCCAAGGATCTTCCCAGCCACGTCACGTGCCTCCTCGGGTGTCTTCGCCAGCTTCACGCCCCCCGCCTTGCCTCGACCCCCGGCGTGCACCTGCGCCTTCACGACAACCGTACGTCCTATCCGCCGTGCGATCTGCTCGGCCTCGGCGGGCGTGGTCGCGACATCACCTGGCGGGATCGGCACGCCGAAGCCGCGCAGAATCTCTTTCGCCTGATACTCGTGAATGTTCACGTGCTCTCCGCGGTGAAAGTACGGATGGTAATCACTTCGCGGTCGGGAGCTTGAGCAACCGACCGAGATCATCGTACGCCTTGCCGAACGCCTGCCAATCGCCGCGCTGCAGCGCATCTCGCATCGCGGCGTAGAGATCGTTGACGCGTTGGCGAAAAGCGGCTGGCGTGACGGTCGAGGCCGCATCGGGCGTTTCCGGCCGCATCCCGATCGCCTCGGCGAGTGTAAACCCGAATCCAACGGAATCGCGGGCGGCACCAGTCCCGTGAATCGCGACGCGCGCGACCGTCGGCGCACCGTCGCTTCGCCACGCGTACGTGGTCTGCAGATACGCGGCCCCACCGCCTCGGATCGGAACAGCGCGGACCGGACCACGACGCAGCGTCACATCTCGCGGAGGCGCCGGCGATTCCGGAACGCGCAGCAAGCGCTCGAGCACCGCGGGCCAGCGCAACGGGGGATCGGGGAGCGTCTGCCAGTACGTCACCGGTTGCGGCCCGCCGACGGACACGACGATCCCACGTACTCGTTCGCTCTCGTCGAGGAGCGGCGTCGTCCACGCGAGCTTCGAGTCCGCCGGCGTTAGGTACATTGGACGGTAGGCGCCGCCGAAGAGCGCCGTGTCTCCACTGAACGACCCGGGCAAGTGCGCTGCGATCACCGCTGGGTCGGCGCGCGTTCCGTAACGCGCCAAAGCGGCGGCTTGCGCAACGGCACTCTCGATCGGCGGTGGGACGTTCGCAACCACGCCGTCGGGCAGCGAGCTCCAGCTCGTGAACAGCGGCTGGAACCGATGCACCCACGTTGCCGCGATCGGGTCGAGCACTGAATCGGCGACCAACGTGACGTGTCCCGATTGCGCGTGTACGATGGCCGTTGCGGCATGCCGCACATATGACACATCCTCGCCGCCGAGACGCGTGTGCTCGCTAACCGGGTAGTAATCCGTCGCGGTGTACAGGTGGACGGCCCAATAGAGCGTGTCCCGCCAGGCGATCGGCGTGACGTGCGCCGACTGCCAGAAGAACGGCGCGAGCATCTGAAGCCGGTCGTGAACATCGCGGTGCAGTATCATGCGAGGCTCGCGTACGTCCACGTCGCTGAACATGAGACGAAGATTCTGCTGGTCCCAGGCATGCGCGACGCGTGAGGGCCACTGCGAGATCTCGGGCGCGTCCACCGGGCCCTCACGGTCCGACACCACGAGAGGGCCCGCGGCCGAGTCATAGACGAGCGCCGCGCGGATTGCGCCGCCCTCCTCGACCCCACCTCCAGCGACTCCTGTTATGCCGCCACGGTCGTCGCTCGACCATGCCCGTATGCGCGTCACCGTCCACGCGGCGAACGGGTCCGCGGCATCGGGGCCGGTTGGCCGTTGTGCCGCGACTGCCACGAGACGCCCGCTGTCCGTTGCCCAACCGATCGCGCCGCTGACGATTCCCTGGCGACGTCGTTCCGTGGCGCGTCGGATCGCGCCCGCGTCCCACTCGGACAGCGATTGCGCCGCATCGCGAAGCGAGGGCAACGCGATCTGATCGGCCGAGTCCCCCGTGATGACGCGATCGACCGCGTAGGCTCGCTGGGTGTAGAGGGCCCGCGTTTTGAGATACCCTTCTTCGCGGCTCACGGGGTCTACCGGACCGGCGAGGCGCTGAGCGAGCGGTGGAAGGAACTGACGGAGTCCGAGCGACAACGCCAGCACCGCGGTGACCGCGACGAAGGCGATGCGCATCTGTCCTGTCCACGCGGCCCAGCCGACGAGGACCGCGGCCGCCGCCGTCGCGAACGCCAGCACGAAATTGGCCGGAACGGCGACCTTCCAGTCCGCCGACGTGAATGCCCCGGCCGGACCCGTTCCGTTCAACAGAAGCCCCAAGCCGTCGAGCCGGTAACTCCAGGCGAGCAGGAAGATGAGCAGCGCGCCTAACAAGGACAGGTGCCGGCGCACGTAGCCCGACACATGAAGCGTGCCGCGCTCCCATCGCAAACTCGGCGTGAGGGCGTAGAGAAACACGACGACCGTGGTCGCAGCGAGCAGCGCGATCAGCGACCACACGTGCAACGATGTCTCGAACGGGAGCCAGTACATCCAGAACCCGAGGTCGTACTCGAAGTAGGGATCGGCCTCCCGGAACGGCTGGCCCCAGCGGACGAGCGCCAGTGACGTCCAATCGTCTTGCGGAAAGGCGAGCAGAATCCCGAACAGCAGGGACATCGCGATGACGGCGAGCAGCAGATAGCGGCTCGGCACCTCTTCCCCGATCTCGATGTTCGCGACGCGACGCGGCAGGACGAGCGAGACCACCGAGTGCCGCACCGCATACAGGTTGCAGAAGAAGAAGACCGTCGCAACCGCGCCGGAGAGGCCGCGCAGGATCGTCAGGTTCTCGACCCGTGCCCACCAGACGGACTCCGCCCCCAGCGCCGAAAACCAACGGTAATCGACATAGACGCCGGCGAGCGCCTTCCCGAGCAGAAGCAGGAGCGCGACGCCTACCGCCGCGGCAATCAGCCAGCGTCGAGTGAGCACGTCAGGTCGCGACGCCCTGCGAGCGAAGCCAACTCTCCATCTCCGTTTGAATCTGAGTCAGACGCTCCGCCGTTGTGGCCTCGAAGCGAGCGACCAATACCGGCTGCGTATTCGACGCCCGGATGAGTCCCCACCCTTCCCCGAACAACACGCGCGCGCCATCCACACCCACGACTTCATGGTCGCGCGCGAAGTATTTCACGGCTTCGTCCACGATCGCGAATTTCCTATCATCAGGACAGTCGATTCGGATTTCAGGGGTCGAGACGAATCGGGGCACATCCGCGAGAAGGTCCCCGATGGACCGCCCCGACTCCGAGACAATTCGCATGAGCCTCGCGGCTGCGTATATGGCGTCGTCGTGACCGTAGAACGACTCGGTGAAGAACATATGGCCCGACATCTCTCCGGCGATGGGGGCGCCGAGCTCTTTCATCTTCCCTTTGATGAGCGAGTGCCCCGTCTTCCACATGACGGGTCGTCCTCCGGCCCGGGCTACTGCCTCGGGAAGTGCCTGAGAGCACTTCACGTCGAAGATGATGGGCTGACCCTTCCCTGTCCGCGCAAGGACGTCTCTCGCGTACAGAATCAACAGGTAGTCGCCCCAGATGATCTGGCCTGTCGAGTCGACGACGCCAATGCGATCGGCATCGCCATCGAACGCGACGCCGAAGTCGTAGCCGCGGCGCGTCACTTCGGCGATCAGCGGCTGAAGGTTCTCGATGACCGTGGGGTCGGGATGGTGGTTTGGAAAGGTGCCGTCGCTCTGGCAGTAAAGGCACTTCGCGTCAGGCAGAAGCTTCTCGAACAAGGCGGGCGCCACGAGAGCCCCGGCGCCGTTCCCGCAGTCGATGACGACGCGTGGCGGGCGAGCCAGGGGTCCGGTCCGTCGGACGATGTCGTCGATGTAGCGCTCGATCACCGTCTCGTGCCTAACGTTACCTGTGCCGCTCGGGAATACGCCGCCCGTTGCGAGGCGATGCAGCTCCTGGATGCCCTCGCCGTGGACCGAGTCCTTGCCGATGCAGATCTTGAATCCGTTGTACGCCGGCGGATTGTGCGAGCCGGTGATCTGTATGCCAGCGCCGACGTCGAGGTGCGACAGGCTCCAGTAGAGGAGCGGTGTCGGCACGACGCCGATGTCGACCACATCGACCCCGGATGCCGTCAGCGCGCCTACGAGAGCATCGCGGAGCGCCGTCCCGTTCGGTCGGTTATCGCGCCCGACAGCCACGGGCCCTGTGACGCCGCGCCGCGCCAGATACAGGGCGAACGCGCCGCCGATAGCACGAGCGGCCTCGATGGTCAGGTCATCGCCGACGACGCCGCGGATGTCGTTTTGGCGAAAGATCCCCGCAGCTATCGGCATGCGATCCAGAACGCACGACGGGCCCGCACGCGCGGACCCGTGACGCTAGCGGCCCGCGCCGGCGGAGCCGGGTGACATGGCTGCCATCGGTCCCGAGGCGGCCGGCGTGGTGGTCGTAGGCTGCGCCGCGCTCCGCTGTGCGAGGGCGGCGATGGAGTCCGGGAATAGGCCGAGCGCGACGATAAGTATCGCGGCGGCGCCGATGACGAAACGCGTTAGGCCGCCGGCCGGGAGCGGCGTCGGGGCGTTCGCGGGCCGCGGCTTCATGTACATGACCCGGACTACCTGCAGGTAATAGCCCGCCGAGATCGTGGTCGCGATGACGAGCAGCACCGCCAGTCGGAACTGGGGTGCCGGTGCCTGCAGCGCTGCCTGAAGCACGTACCACTTGGCGAGGAAGCCAATGCCGCCCACAATCGGGAAGCCAAGCAGCGCCAGCATGAACACGGTCATCGCGGCCGCCATCCACGGTCGATCGTTCCAGAGTCCCGAGTAGCTGTCGATCGTCAGGTCCCCCTCTCCCGGTTGGCCGAGCGCCACGATCACGGCGAACGCGCCCATGGTCGCGAGCGTGTATGCGAACAGATAGAAGATGAACGCCGACGACCCCGCGGGTGTGCCCACCACGAGCGCGACCAGCACGAATCCGGAATGCGCGATACTCGAGTAGGCCAGGAGCCGTTTGAGGTTCTGCTGGGCGAGCGCGACGACGTTGCCCAGCACCATCGTGATCGCGGCCAGCCACCAGACGGCAACGTGCCAACGGAGGTATGCGCCGTTGAAGCCCTCGAGCCACACGCGGAGGAACGCTGCGAATGCCGCCGCCTTCACCGCTGCGGCCATGTAGCCCGTGATCGGCGTCGGCGCGCCCTCGTACACGTCGGGCGTCCACATGTGGAATGGCGCCGCAGCGACCTTGAAGCCGAATCCGACGAGGAGCAGCGCGATCCCGGCGAGCAGCATCGGGCTGTCGCCGAGTCGGTACTTCGCGACCGTCGCGCCGATCGTTGCGAGGTTCGTCGATCCCGTCGCACCGTACACGAGCGCAATGCCGTAGAGCAGGAATGCTGTCGAGAAGGCGCCTAACAAAAAGTACTTGATCGCTGCCTCGGCCGAACGGGCGCTGCGGCGGTTGAGCCCCGCGAGCACGTAGACGGCGATCGACATGAGCTCGATGCCGAGGAAGACGATCATGAGGTCTCGCGCGGCGGCGAGAATCATCATGCCGCTCGTGGCGAACAGCACGAGTACGTGCGACTCCGGTGCGTCGATGCCCTCTCGCGTGTTGTAGTCGATCGAGAGGGCTATCGCGATGAACGTTGCCAGGAGGAAGATCAGGTCGGCCGCCCATCGGAAGCCGTCGACCGCGACGATGCCTTCCTTGGCCTTCGCCCCGCTCGCGGCAAACCAGATCACGGCGACCGTCGTGATCAGCGTGACGACCAGTGCGCCGATTCCCACCGATCGTTGATGGCTCGCGCTGTCGGGTCGCCATGCGGACCACAACATGAGCACCATGGCCCCGGCCATCAGGATGAGGTCGGGTGCGAGCGCGAGCGTCAGCCCACCAGGCAGGGTCACGTCGATCGGCATCAGCGGACTCCGGGTGGCAGGCTCGCGGCGCGCTGAGATGCCCCCGCTTCCACCCTGCGGACGAACGAGGTCGTTGCGCCTTCCATGCGAGCGAGCACGGGTTTCGGATAGAGGCCCAACCAGAAGATGACAAAGACGACCGGCACGAGCAGGCCGATCTCACGCCAGTTCAGGTCTCTCAGATGCAGGTTCTCGCGCTTGTCAAGCGGGTTGTAGATGATCCGCTGCAGCGGCCACAGAAGGTACACCGCGGCGAGAATGACGCCTAACGCCGACACCGTCGTGAAATAGGGGAACGTCTTGAACGACCCGACCATCACGAGAAACTCGGACACGAAGCCGTTGGTGCCAGGCAACCCGATGCTGGAGAGCACCACGATCGTGAGGACCGTCGCGAACACGGGCACCACCTTCGCAATGCCGCCGTACGCAGCGATCTCACGCGAGTGCGTTCGCTCGTAGATCATGCCGATGAGGAGGAACAGCGCACCGGTGGAGAGCCCGTGGCCGATCATTACCATCATTGCGCCCTGGACGCTTTCACGAGTGAGCGCGAAGAGACCGAGCATCACCATGCCGAGGTGCGCGACCGACGAGTACGCGACCAGCTTCTTGAAATCCGGCTGCACCATTGCCACGAGTGACCCGTAGATCACGCCGATCACCGCGAGGATGATGATGCCGGTGCGCATCCCCGGACTCATCGCCGCCGCCGGGAACAGCGGAATCGCCAATCGGATGAACCCGTAAGTCCCCAGCTTCAGCATGATGCTGGCGAGGATCACCGATCCGGCTGTGGGCGCCTCGACGTGGGCGTCAGGCAGCCACGTATGGAACGGGAACATCGGCACCTTCACCGCGAAGGCGCTGAAGAACGCGAGGAACAGGAGCGTGCTGCCGGGCAGGAAGATCCCGAACCAGGAGAGATTCAGTCCGCCTTGCGGTGTTTGCGCCGCCGCGGCGAAGATCTGGTCGAACGCGAAGTTCGGGATGCCGGTGGCCGGGTCCCCCGCCTTGATGCCGAGATACAGGATCGCCACGAGCATGAGCAGCGACCCGACCATCGTGAAGATGAAGAACTTGAGCGCTGCGTAGAGCCGTCGCGCGCCGCCCCAGATGCCGACGATGAAATACATCGGCACCAGCATGACCTCCCACATCACGTAGAAGAGGAAGAGATCGCGCGCCATGAACACGCCGAGCATCCCGCTGGTGAGGATCAGCATGAGCGCGTGATACGCGTGCAGCTTGGTGCGCACGCTCGTCCAACCGCCTAACACCACGAGCGGCATGATGAACGTCGTGAGCAGCACCAACATTACCGAGATGCCGTCAACGCCGACCGCAAAGCGGATGCCCCACGTACGAATCCACGGAAGGTCCACGACGGCCCGGAACCCCGTCTCTCCCGGCGCGACGACCCACCAGAGTCCTATCGAGACGACGAACTCGAGGAGGAAGGTGAACAGCGTGATGCGCCGCGGGAACATCGCGGCGGCGTCATCGAGCCCACCGGTTCCCTCACCCTTGCTGGCGCTGCCGTGCAGCAGGATCACCAGCGCGCCGGCCACGGGAAGGGCCAGCAGCGTAGGCAGGACCCACGACTCGTATCCGATCGAGTTCAGAAAGGCGAGCACAGGAATCAGCGGAAGGTGAAGGCGCCGAGCACCGCGATGACGCCGATCAGAAGCACCCAGGCATACGTACCGACCTGTCCCGACTGGAGGCGCGAGCCGAACCATCCGAGCAGGCGTGGAATTCCCGTCCCCACCCACGTGACGAGGAGCTTGTCGATGATGCCTTCGTCCACGCCTGTCGCCAGAACGTTCCTCGAGATCCAGACCGTCGGCCTGACGATGACCCGGTCATACAGCTCGTCGACATAGTACTTGTGCAGAAGCACGCGCTCGATCCCATGCTCTTCGGGCGCCTGCGCCTGGGGCACGAGCCGCTCGGGCTTGAGGCGGACGAGCGCGATGATGATGCCGAGCGCGGCGATCGCGACCGCGGCACCAATGAGCGCCAACTCAGTGCTGTGCGCCACCTCGTGCGGCCCGCCCGTCACAGCATTCGTTGCCGAACCGACCACCGGCTCGAGCCAACGTTCCAGCGCTCCAACTGGGCCAATCGGCAGCACTGCGGGCAGGTTGAGCCAGCCTGCGAACAGACTGAGCACGCCTAACACGACCAGCGGGCCCGTCATGATCCACGGTGCTTCCGCCAAATGCGACTGCTCCTTCTCGCCGCTGCGGTTCGGTCCGTGGAAGGTGTAGAGCATCATGCGCGTCATGTAGATCGCGGTCAGCAGCGCCGCCGCGAGCCCCATCGCGTAGATCAGATACAATAGCGAACCGCCCGGAATGCCTAACCAGGAGACCTGCGACAGCGTCGAGTCGTGCGTGCGAGCGAAGACAGCGCCGAGGATTTCATCCTTGGAGAAGAAACCCGCGAAGACGGGAATTCCCGCGATCGCGAGCGTCGCGATCCACATGAGGATGAACGTCACCGGCATGTACCGCCGGAGCCCGCCCATGTTTCGCATGTCCTGCGCGTCGTCGTGGTTGTGTGTCGCGTGATAGGCGCGGTGCATCGCGAAGATCACGGAGCCCGACCCGAGGAACAGCAGCGCCTTGAAGAACGCGTGCGTCACGAGGTGGAAGATGCCCGCCGTGTACGCCCCGACGCCGACGCCGACGAACATGTAGCCCAGCTGCGAAACGGTGGAGTACGCGAGCACCCGCTTGATATCCCACTGCTTGAGGCCGATCGTCGCGGCGAAGATCGCTGTGAGTGCACCAACGAACGCCACCGTCAGCTGCGCGACCGGCGCGAGCGAGAACAGGAACGCGCTGCGCGCAATGAGATACACGCCTGCCGTCACCATCGTGGCCGCATGAATCAGCGCGGACACGGGAGTCGGGCCGGCCATCGCGTCAGGCAGCCAGACGTACAACGGGATCTGCGCGCTCTTGCCGGCGCACCCCAGAAAGAGGAACAGGCAAATCCAGGTTACGAGCGGGCTGTTGAATCCCGCTCCCGGGGCCGCCGCCGCAACACCCAGGAAGTCCAGCACGCCGAAGTTCGCGAACATGAGGAACATCGCGACCAGGAACCCGAAGTCGCCGATGCGGTTCACGATGAACGCCTTCTTGCCTGCGTCGGCGTTGGCCTTGTCAGTGAACCAGAAGCCGATGAGCAGGTACGAGCAGAGACCCACGCCTTCCCAGCCGACGAACAGCACCGGGTAGCTCGCGCCTAACACGAGCACGAGCATGAACGAGACGAACAGGTTCAGGTACGCGAAGTAGCGCGGGTAACCCGGGTCGTCCTGCATGTAACCGACGCTGAACAGATGGATCAGCGTCCCGACGCCGGTCACCACGAGCGTCATCACCATCGACAGCGGATCGACCTGCAGCGCGGCGTCGACGTGCAGGTCACCCGCCGGTATCCACGAGAACAGCGTGCGGACGAATGGGGCTTCGCGGCTCACGCCGAGCATCGCCATGAAGATGGCGACCGTCAGGCCGAACGAGAGCAGCAGCACCGCGGGTCCGATCACCGATACCAGCCCCGCGTACTTGTGCCGAGCTACGGCGTGATGATCGTCGCCATGCGCGCCACCACCTGAGTCGTGCCCATGGTCGTCGCCGTGGCCGGCGGGATCGTGGCCGGCCGCGCTTGGATCCTTCGGCCCAACGTGGGCGGCGGAGGTTATCGACAGCCAGCCGTTGATGAGAAAGCCAATGAACGGCAGCAGCGGAATGAGCCACACCCACTCGGCGATGCTGCCGCTGAGCGGATGCGCGCCGCGAGTCGCTTCCTGAAGCAGCATTAGCCTTTCAGCAGATTGATGTTCTCGAGGTTGACCGTCTGCTTGTGCCGGAAGATCGCGATGATGATCGCGAGCCCGACGGCCGCCTCGGCGGCGGCGACCGTCATGACGAAGACCACGAACACCTGCCCCGCCATTCCGTACACCTTGCTCAACGCGACGAACGTCAGATTCACCGCGTTCAGCATGAGCTCCACACACATGAAGATCACGATCGCGTTGCGGCGCGTCAGTACGCCGATCGCACCGATCGAGAACAGGACCGCGGACAGCGCGAGCGACTCAGCGAGCATTGATCTGTCTCCTGCGCCCGATCACGACAGCGCCGACGATCGCGACGAGCAGCAGAATGCTTGTCAGCTCGAACGCAAGCAGATACTCGTTGAACAGCGGCTGCGCCACACTGCCTACCGCGCCGAGATCACGAACAGCCTGCGCGTCGTATCCGGTGCCCGGGATGAACGGCTCCGGCATGCGCTTGCCGGAGAGCGCGGCCACCTGCGCCAACAGTGCGAGCCCAAGGAACGCCGCTGCGAGCTTCCCCCACTTCCCTCGAATGTCGGCGATCTCGGTCGGTTGCCCGAGGTTCAGCAGCATGACGACGAACAGGAAGACCACCATGATCGCGCCGGCGTAGACGAGCACCTGAATGACGCCGATGAACTGGGCCTCGAGCATGACGTAGAGCACTGCGAGGCAGAACATCGTGTTCACTAACCACAGCACTGCCGCGACAGGACTCTTCCGCGTCACGAACGCGATCGACGAGGCGATCGCGATCAGCCCAAACAGGTAGAAGTTGACCTGGTAGAAAAAGTTCGGCATGAGTCGCGGCTATTCGCCCTTCGGATCGGCAGGGTCCCACATCTCACACACGGGATGCGTCTGGGCCGTCAACCGCTCGAGGTCGTAGACGAACCCCTCGCGGCTGTACTCCGAGTTCTCATAGTGCCGTCCCACGTGGATCGCCTCCTCGGGACACACCTCCTGGCAGTAGCCGCAGAAGATGCAGCGGAACTCGTCGATCTCGAACACGAGCGGATAGCGGTTGCCCTGCTCGTCCTCGCCTGGCACCAGCTTGATGCAGTTCGACGGGCACACCGTGGGGCACAACCCGCACGCCACGCACTTCGCCTTCCCCGTTTCATCGGTGAGCATGCGGTGCGTGCCGCGCCACCTCTTGGAGATGTCCTTTTTCTGCTCCGGATACTGAATCGTGACCTTGTCGGGGTCGAAGAGGTGCTTGAACGTTCGAGCCATACCCTTGAGCGTCGCCCGGACGTAGCTGACCTCCTCCACGGGGCGCGCGAGCACCTTCACGTTGATTGCCATCAGTCTCCTGACTGGGCAGTGAGATGAGAGCGTGCCGCCGTAACGGCGCGCAGCCGCGAGATCTGCTGCGGCGTCGCTCTGCCGTATGCTGGGCTGATGATGCGCCCGCGGTCGAGAATGAAGAACACGATGAACACGAGCACCGCGTTGACGCCAAGCATCGAAAGGCCATACAGCCAGCCACGCTGGAGCCCAGCGTAGTCGAGCGCGAGGAGCAATGCGGCAATGATCACGATGTAGGCGAGCGCCAGCGGCAGCAGCGTCTTCCAACCCAGCGACATCAGCTGGTCATAGCGGAACCGCGGCAGCGTCCATCGGATCCAGATGAAGACGAAAATGAAGAACCCCGTCTTCACCGCGAAAATGAGGATGGACAGCAGGACCATCAAAAGCCCGACGCCACTCGTGTTGTCCTGGGTTGTGAACGGGATGTCCCATCCGCCGAAGAACAGCGTCGCCATCATCGCGCTCGACGTCGCCATGTTGGCGTACTCCGAGATCGGGAACATCGAGAACTTCATCGCGCTGTACTCGGTGTGATAGCCGGCGATGAGCTCCGACTCTGCCTCGGGGAGGTCGAACGGCAGGCGGTTCGTTTCGGCGAACGCGGCGACCATGAAGATGAAGAACGAAATCGTCAGAGTCAGCACGTTCCAGATGTGCATGCTCGCCTGCTGGTCGATGATCGCATTCAGCGTGACGTTGCCGGCGAGCAGCAGGACAGGAATGAGCGACATGCCCATCGCGATCTCGTACGAAATCATCTGCGCGCTCGATCGCAGGCCGCCGAGCAAGGCATACTTGTTGTTGGACGACCACCCGGCGAGCACGATGCCATACACACCTAACGACGTGATCGCCAGGATGAACAGGAAGCCGACGGGCAGGTCGGCGATGACCATCGGGATGCGGCCCCACCGCGAGTCCCACGGGGCGCCAAACGGAATGACGGCCGCCGCCATGAGGGCAGGAATGAACGCCAGCATAGGCGCCAGCATGAACAGCGGCTTGTTCACGTGTGCCGGCAGCGTCTCTTCCTTCATGATGTTCTTCACGCCGTCGGCCGCGGGCTGCAGCAGGCCGAGCGTTCCGCCCACCCGATTCGGACCGAGTCGGCCCTGAATCCACGCCGAGATCTTGCGCTCGGCGAGGGTGAGCATCGCGACGCCCACCATGTAGACGGTGAACACCACGATCATCTTGACGACCGTGGAGATGATGAACGTCCACCACGCCAGCGGCGGGTCCGGGAGGACGTGGACCGCGGCGAACACTGGCGACGGGATCACTGGGCGACTCCTGCCGGCTGGGCCGCACCGACGACCGGCAGGCCACGCAGCCCGATCCGGTCGTAGGTCAGACCGGCGAACTCGGCATGGCTCGCCGCGAGCGCCGCGAAGACGTCGGCGGGGAGGAAGTAGTTGGCCGACTCGCCTAACGCACCGAGCAGGTCGGCGAGCACGAACCAGCTCGGGCGCGCGAGGCCGGGGGCTGCCTTGGCCTGCAGGAAGCGCTGGACTCTGCCGCGGAGGTTCGTGAACGTGCCCTCCTCCTCCGCGAAGTTCGTAATGGGAAGCACGGCCGCGACGTTGGAGAGCCCGGCGACCAGTGTCGTCCCGATCACAACGACCGCGGACGCGCGACTGGCCGCCTCGATCTCCGCATCGGTCAACGCGTGGTCGGCGATGACGAGGACATCGGTCGCCTGCAGCCCGGCCAGCGGCGTATCGGTCTTCTTGAAGCCGAGCTTTTCCGCACCGATTACGTTGGCGGCTCGCTCACTGCGAAGCGAAAGGTCCTTCACGCCGGGCAGCGGTGCTTCGGGGCCGCGGGCCACGCGGAAGGCGCCGCTGCCGCCGGTCGCTCGGACCAGGCGGGACAGCAGGTGCAGGGCCTCGTTCGACAGCATTGGCGATGCGAGGACGAGCGTTCGCTTGCCCCGGATGGCGGCCGCGGCCGCACCTAACGCGATATCCCAGTCGGCCTCGGCGAGCAACCCGTTCCGACGCGCCTGCGGCAGCTCCAGCCGGTTCGGCCCGTTCATCCAGCGATAGTCGAGTCGACCCGCGTCGCAGAGGAAGTAGTCGTTGACGTCGGCGTTGGCGCGCGGTCGCATGCGCACGACGGTGTTGTCGCGCGTCTCGATGATGGCGTTGCAACCCTGCGTGCAGTTGGGGCAGATGGACGCCGTGCGGTCGAGCTCCCAGGCGCGCGCCTTGTTGAGAAAGTCTTTCGAGAGCAAGGCGCCGACCGGGCAGAGCTCGACCACGTTCCCGGCCCACGGATGCGTCAGGTCCTTCCCCTCGAACTTCCCGATGTATGCGCGGTCGCCACGCTCGCTGACGTTGAGCACCGGTTCCTGCGCCACGTCGTCCATGAACCGGACGCACCGCGTGCAGAGGATGCACCGGTTGGGGACGTAGACGACGTCGCCGCCGAAGTCCTCCACCGGGTTGAACCGTTTGGGCTCCTTATACCGTGAGTCCTTGCGCCCTTCCTGGAACGTGTAGTCCTGCAGCTCGCACTCGCCGGCCTGATCGCAGATCGGGCAATCGAGCGGATGGTTGATGAGCAGCATCTCGAGCACGCCTTTGCGCGCTTCGCGCGCCTTCTCGGAGTGCACGTGAACGATCTGCCCGTCGGCAACCGACGTCGCGCACGCGGGAGCGAGTTTCGGCGCCTTCTCCACTTCGACCAGGCACATCCGGCACACGCCGGCCACCGGGAGTCCCGGGTGGTAGCAGTAGTGCGGAATGAGCACGCCGACCGTTCGCGCGGCCTCGAGCAGCGACGTGCCCTCGGGAACCGCGACCGGCCTGCCCTCGATGGTCAGAATGATCGTCTTGACGTCAGCCATTGACTCGTCGTTAGGCTTTGGAGCTCAGGCGGCCGTCAGGCCGCGGCGGCGGCGCGGAACGGACACCGCTTGCCCTTGATGTGCGCCTCGAACTCGTCGCGCCATTTCTCAATGCCGGACGCGACCGGGACCGCGCACGAGTCCGACAGCACGCAGATCGTCTTGCCAGTCATGTTGTCGCCGATCTCGAGCAGCGTGTCGAGGTCGGCCATTGTGCCCTCGCCCGCCTCGATGCGCTCCATGATCTTCGTCGCCCAGGCCGTCCCTTCGCGGCACTGCGTGCACTGGGCGCAGCTCTCGTGTGCGTAGAACCGAGCAAGCCGCGCGATCTGCTTGACCATGCACTGCGCATCGTCGATGACGATGCAGCCCGCGGAGCCAAGCATGGAGCCTTTCGCGACCATGCCCTCGTAGTCCATGAGTGCGGCTTCGGCCTCCTCCATATTCATGATGGGGACCGACGATCCGCCCGGGATGACCGCCTTGAACTTCCGGCCCGGCGGAGGCCCGCCGCAGAGGTCGTAGAGGAAATCCTTGAACGGAAATCCCATCTCGACCTCGTAGTTACCGGGACGTGCCACATTCCCGCACACCGACCACAGCTTGGTGCCGGTGCTCTTCGGATTGTCCGGCCGCGCCATCTTCTTGTACCAGTCGGCGCCGTTGTTCAGGATGTGCGGCACCGCGGCCAGCGTTTCGACGTTGTTGATGGTCGTGGGCTGCCCGAACACACCGGCGACCGCCGGGAACGGCGGCTTGATGCGCGGGTTGCCGCGTCGCCCCTCGAGGGAGTTCATCATGGCGGTCTCTTCGCCGCAGATATACGCACCAGCGCCCTTGTGGATCCAGACGTCGACGCGCTTCCCCGTCCCCATCGCGTTAGGCCCGATGACGCCGGCCGTTCGCGCTTCACGAACGGCAGCTTCCATCCGCTCCAGCGGCTCGGTGAACTCGCCGCGGATGTAGATGTAGCACGTCTCCGCCCCGATCGCGTAGGAGCCGATTGCGCATCCCTCGATGAGCGCATGCGGCGTCCAGCGCATGATCTCGCGGTCCTTGAACGTGCCCGGCTCGGACTCGTCGGCGTTGCAGCACAGGTAGTGCGGCTTGCCGTCGCCCGGCTTCATGAACGACCACTTGAGGCCCGTCGGGAAGCCGGCGCCGCCGCGGCCGCGCAGCCCGGAATCCTTCACCACGCCGACGATCTCGGCCGGCGTCATGCCTAACGCCTTCTCGAGGGCGACGTAGCCGCCACGCTTTCGCCAGCCGTCGAGGCTGATGGCGTCGCGGTCGCCGAAGTATTTCGAGAGAACGGTCGTCTCCCGCGGATGCGGGGCGTGCGGGTATCCCATTAGGTCAGCTTGGAGAGAAGATCCGGCACCTTCTCGGGGGTGACGGACTCGATGAAGTCGGAATTGATCATCACCGGCGTCGCAAAGCCGCAGGCGCCAAGGCACTCGACCTCGATCACGGTGAACCGGCCGTCCTCGGACGTGACGCCGAGCTCACCGCACTTCGTGTGTTTCAGGAACGCGTTCACCACGTCCTCGGCGCCGCAGACGTTGCAGGGCGACGTCGTGCACACCTGGACGAAATGCTTTCCAACCGGGTGCTGATGGTACATGGTGTAGAACGTCACCACGCCCTTCACGTACGCCGGGGTGAGCGCCAAAACGTCTGCCACCTCGGCCATCGCCGCTTCGCTCACCCAGCCGCGATCCTCCTGCACCATCCAGAGTGCGGGAAGCAGCGCCGCCATCTTCGTTGGGTATCGAGTCAGCAGCTCGTCGAGCTGCTTGCGACGTTCGCCAACGAAGACCGGTTCGTGCGGCTCACCGTGCGCGTGCGCGCCGCTCCCGTGTGCCGCATGCGACTCGGCGTGGACGCCACCCATCTCCTTGGAAATGGCCATCAGCGGTCGATCTCTCCCATGACGATGTCGATGCTGGCGTTGATCGCAATGACGTCGGACAGCAAGTGCCCCTCCACCATCTTCGGGATCGCGGCCAAGTTGACGAACGACGGTGGACGGATACGCCAGCGCACCGGCTTGGATGTGCCGTCCGAGACCATGTAGTAGCCCTTCTCGCCTTTGGGACTTTCCATGGCCACGTACGCTTCGCCGAGTGGCGGACGCGGGCCTTCCATGACGAGCTTGAAGTGATGGATCATTGATTCCATCTCGCTCGTCGCCTTCGACTTGTTAGGCAGGATCACCCGCGGATCGTCCACGTTGATCGGGCCATCCGGCAGCCGGTTGGCGGCCTGCTCGAGGATGCGGATGGATTGCCGCAGCTCCTCCATGCGCACGAGGTAGCGATCGTAGACGTCGCCGTTCGTGCCGACGGGGACGTCGAAGTCATACGTCTCGTAGTCGTAGTACGGGAAATCTTTCCGCACATCGTACGCGACCCCCGACGCGCGAAGCATCGGACCCGAGAGTCCCCAGTTGGTCGCTTCTTCCGGCGTCATCACGCCAAGACCGATCGTGCGCCCGACCCAGATGCCATTCTTTGTCAGCATCTTGTCGATCTCGTCGACCGTCTTGGGGAACTCCTTGGTGAAGTGGCGAAGGTCGGTCATCCACCCGTCGGGGATGTCGGCAGCGAGGCCACCCACACGCGTGATCGTAGGCGTCAGGCGCGCGCCCACCCACCGCTCGATCAGGTCGTAGATGTACTCGCGCTGCTGAAATGCCCAGAGGAACGGCGTGAAGGCCCCGATGTCGATGCAGGTCGTCCCGACCCACACGAGGTGCGACGCAATGCGCGAGAGCTCGCACGCGATGACGCGCAGCACCTTGCATCGCTCGGTGATCTCGATGCCGAACAGCCGCTCTGCGCTCATCGCGCAGCCGACGTTGTTGCCCATCGCGTTGAGGTAATCTTCGCGATCGGTGAGCGGCAGGATCTGGTTGTATTGCCTGTACTCGCCGAGCTTCTCGAAGCCGCAGTGCAGATAGCCGATGTGTGGGATACAGCGCACCACGGTTTCCCCATCGAGCTCGAGCACCAGACGGAGGACGCCGTGCGTCGCCGGATGCTGCGGTCCGATGTTGATCAGCATGTGCTCGCCCGCGAGATCGGGCTCCACCATCGGTGGCGCCTCGACGGCGACCGGCGACCCATCATCCGCGATGACGAGCGGGACACGCTGCGGCCGTCCCTCTGCATCCACTCCGGTTGTCGAAAGCGCGACTTCGACCGTCCGCTTCTGCGTGGCCACGGCTATTCTCCTGTGCGCTCGCCGCCCTTGAGGCGCTTGCGCATGTCAGTCGGCAGATCCTCGAACGCGTCGGCGATGGAGAGCTCCTCCATCGAATAGCGCGCTTCGGGGTTTGCGGCGAGCGCCTGGCGCAGCTGCTCCGCGCGGCTGAATCGCCCGCGCAGCGGGAAGTCCTTGCGAAGCGGGAAGCCCTCGCGGTACTGCTCCCACATGAGAATGCGACGCAGATCGGGGTGCCCAATGAACCGGATGCCGAACATGTCGAAGCATTCCCGCTCGAGCCAGTCGGCACCCTTGTAGATAGACCAGACGCTCGCGACCTCGAGCGGCTTGTCTTTCGGAAGTTGCGCCTTGAGCCGGAGCTCCCGCCGGAATGGAAGCGACCGAAGGTGCCACACGACTTCGATCGGGGCTTCGAGGTCCCGATACTCGACGGCCGTTACATCAGAGAGGTAGTCGTACCGTTGCGAGCTGTCGTCGTGCAACCAGCGGACGATGTCGAGGGCACGCTCCGGTCGCACGTAGACGTTCGTCACCCCCCACACGACATCCACGCGCTCGATCGCGTCGCCGAACTGCTGGCGCAGCGCGGCCGCCGATGGATTCTGCTCTCCGCCGCGATTAGGCACGTTGCGCGGCGTGACCGGTGCGGGTGCGGCGTTACCGAGGGCGCTACCCGCGTACTGAATCTCGAACCCGTCGCTCACAGGCCCGACCGCGTCTGGTGAACGGAATTGCCAAACGGCTCCGAGAGCTCGTCGATGACGGGCGCCGGGATGTAAAGCCGGCTCTTCGGGTCCGGCTCCATCTCGGCGCGAATCGTTTTGTCGCTCATCCGCTCGCGCTTCACCTTCTCCTGCAGCAGCATGATGCCGTACATCAGCCCTTCCGGCCGAGGCGGGCATCCCGGCACGTACACGTCGACCGGAATGATCGTGTCGATGCCCTGCACCACCGCGTAGTTGTCGAAGATGTTGCCGCTCGAGGCGCACGCGCCCATGGCGATGGCCCACTTCGGTTGCGGCATCTGCTGCCAGATTCGTCGAATGACGGGTGCGAGCTTGAACGGCACACGGCCGGCGCAGATCAGCACGTCTGCCTGACGAGGCGAGAAGCTCATGCGCTCCATGCCGAAGCGCGCGAGGTCGAACCGACTCGCGGCGGTCGCCATGAATTCGATGGCACAACAGGCCGTGCCGAACGGCATGGGCCAGAGCGAGTTCGCGCGACCCCAGTTCACGAGAAACTCGAGCTTCGTCGCGACCCATCCTTCCTGCGAGGTCGGACTGTATTCGACCACGCGACGGTCAGGGCTAGGCGTCAGTCCCACTGCAAGGCTCCCTTCTTCCAGACGTAGGCGAGGCCGACGACGAGAATCAGCATGAACACCAGCATCTCGCCGAGGCCGAAGAACGTAAGCTTTCCCGCGGGGCAGGCGTTGGTGATCGTGACGAGCGGCACCGAACAGGAGAGCTGTCGGTAGAACACGCCCCACGGGATCATGAACACGGTCTCGATGTCGAAGATGATGAACAACATCGCGACCATGTAGAACTTGATCGAGAAGCGTTCGCGCGCGTCGCCGAGGGGAGGGATGCCGGATTCGTACGGCGTGTTCTTTTCCGGCGTGACGCGACGGCGAATCGTGAGGTGGGACAACGCGACGATGAGAATCGCGTTGGCGACCACGAAGCCCATCAGCAGCAATATCGGCAGATACGTGCGATCCATCACGCTCCCGACTTCGTGAAATAATTCACTTGCTTCGCAGGTGGTAAGCTATCCTGCGCTTGGAAGTAGTGTCAACGTGTTCGCGCTTCGCGCGAACACGTCGGGAATCGGGAATGGGGAATCGGGAATCGCGAGCGAAAAAGATGAGCGTGGCGAACTGCCGCGGCTGACAGTTCCGGTTATCTTCCCGCCGCCACGCCGCGGCGTCGATCTCGCCTCTCAGGTAGGTCGATTCCCGATTCCCGATTTCCCGATTCCCGATTCCCGATGAGCATTCAAGCCGACCGTTGGATCACTCGCATGGCGCTCGAGCATCACATGATCGAACCATTCGAGGGCCGTCAGGTGCGATCCGGCGTCATCTCGTACGGCGTGAGCTCCTATGGCTACGATATGCGCGTCGCGCGCGAGTTCAGAATCTTCACCAACGTCCTGAATTCCGTTGTCGATCCCAAGAACTTCGATCCGAAGTCGTTCGTCGAGTTCGAGGGTGACGTCTGCATCGTACCGCCCAACTCGTTCGCCCTCGCCCGCTCCGTCGAGTATTTCCGCATTCCGCGCGATGTCGTGACCGTGACCGTCGGCAAGTCCACGTATGCGCGCTGCGGCATCATCACGAACGTCACGCCCTTCGAGCCGGAATGGGAAGGCTACGTGACGCTGGAAATCTCCAACACGACGCCGCTTCCGGCGAAGATCTACGCGAACGAAGGGATCGCGCAGGTGCTGTTCTTCAAGGGCGACGAGCCGCCCGAGGTGTCGTATCGGGACAAGCAGGGGAAATACCAGGGACAGAAGGGCGTCACTCTGCCGAAGCTCTAGCGGGGCACGCGTTCGCGTTAGGTGAACAGCCCCGCGGTGTAGGCCACCGCGACGAGTATCGCGAGGACGAGCAGGATCCAGCCAATCGCGCCCAGTCCGCCGGTGTGCGGCACCGTCGCGGTCGTCTCGACCGACCTGTCTGTCGGCTCGTTCACGTCGGAACCGTGAACGTCGCCGAGGGTGCTCGTCTTGTCGACGGCATCCGCTCCTCCCAGATAGGGCTCGGTCTTCCGGTTCGGCGTCGGGTTGACGGCGCTCGGCGGATTCGTGTCGGGTGGGCGCTCCATGGCGACTGGCACGTGCAGCAACCGCGCCATCACACGCGCCCAACCTTCGGCAGCGCGTTCACCCTGAACCAGCGGGTTTCGCCTCCTCGCGCAACCGCATCGTTGCCTTGAAATAATCCCGGTTCATGCGCGCGATGGTATCAATGCTGATGAGCTTGGGGCAGGCCTCCTGGCATTCGCCGAAGAGTGTGCATCCGCCGAAGCCTTCCAGGTCCATCTGCTCAACCATGCGGGTGACGCGTCGATATCGCTCAGGCTGACCCTGCGGAAGCAGCCCGAGATGGCTGACTTTGGCGGCCGTGAATAGCGAGGCCGACGCGTTAGGGCATGCCGCCACGCAGGCGCCGCACCCAATACAGGCCGCCGCGTCCATCGCGTCGTCGACGTCCTGCTTGGGTATCGGGATCGCGTTTGCGTCGGGTGCGCTGCCCGTGGGGGCCGAGATGAACCCGCCGGCCTGGACGATCCGGTCGAGCGCCGCGCGATCGACGATGAGGTCCTTGATGATCGGAAAGGCACGCGCGCGCCACGGCTCGATGTCGATCGTCTGGCCGTCGGAGAAGCTGCGCATGTGCACCTGACACGTCGCCGCGCCTCGCACAGGGCCGTGTGCGACGCCGTTGATCATGAGCGAGCATGTGCCACAGATGCCCTCCCGGCAGTCGTGCGCGAACGCGACGGGTTCCTCACCTCGCTCCATCAGTCGCTCGTTGACGACGTCGAGCATCTCGAGGAACGACATGTCGGGGCTCACATCCGGTGCGTCGTATTGCACGAGCTTCCCGGGTGTACTCGTCGACTTCTGACGCCAGATTCGTAGAGTAAATCGCATCGTTAGGTCACTTATAGCTTCGCTGCGACAGCGGGACATTTTCAAACGCCAACGGCTCCTTCGACAATTTCGGTGCGTTCCCCGCCCCGCAATATTCCCACGCCGCCACGTACGCGAAGCGTGCGTCGTCCCGCAGCGCTTCGCCGTCAGGCGTCTGGTGCTCCTCACGAAAGTGGCCGCCGCACGACTCGTCGCGGTGCAGCGCATCCGTGCACATGAGCTCCGCGAATTCCAGAAAATCGGCCACGCGGCCGGCTTTCTCGAGCGCCTGGTTGAGCTCTACATCGCTGCCGGGCACGTTGACGTTCTGCCAGAACTCTTCACGGATCTCCGGAATTCGGCTGAGCGCACGCTGCAGGCCGGCCGCGTTCCGCGCCATGCCGCAATCCTCCCACAGAAGCGCGCCGAGCTCGCGATGGAAGGCATCGACGGTACGTTTGCCGTTGATGCCTAACAACCGTTTCGTCATGGACTCGATGCTCGCCTTCGCCGCCACGAACTCCGGTTGTTCGGCCGACACCTTCTCCAGTTTGGCGTTCGCCAGATAGTCGCCGATGGTGTACGGAATCACGAAGTACCCGTCGGCGAGCCCCTGCATCAGCGCGCTGGCACCAAGCCGATTGGCGCCATGATCCGAGAAGTTCGCCTCGCCAAGCACGTGCAGCCCTGGCAGCGTGCTCATGAGATTGTAGTCCACCCAGAGCCCGCCCATGGTGTAATGCACGGCCGGGTAAATGCGCATCGGCACGCGATACGGGTTCTCATCCGTGATCCGCTCGTACATCTCGAACAGGTTGCCGTAGCGCTCCCGAATCTTGTCCTCGCCGAGGCGCCGAATGGCATCCGCGAAATCGAGATACACACCGCGCCCGGTCTCACCTACACCGCGGCCTTCGTCACACACCTCCTTCGCTGCACGGGAGGAGATATCTCGCGGACTGAGATTGCCGAAGCTGGGATACTTCCGCTCGAGATAGTAATCGCGCTCCGCTTCCGGGATCTCGCTCGGCCGCCGCTTGTCCCCGGCCGTCTTCGGCACCCAGACGCGACCATCGTTGCGGAGCGACTCGCTCATGAGCGTGAGTTTCGACTGATAGTCGCCGCTCACGGGGATGCACGTCGGGTGGATCTGCGTGAAGCACGGGTTGGCGAAGGCGGCTCCGCGCTTGTGCGCTCTCCAGATGGCCGTCGCGTTGCAGTTCTTGGCGTTCGTCGACAGGTAGAACGCGTTGCCGTATCCACCGGTTGCGAGGACGACCGCGTCGGCCGCATAGGCCTCGATCGCCCCGGTGCTGAGGTTGCGCGTGATGATGCCGCGTGCCTTCCCGTCCACAAGCACCACGTCCAGCATCTCGGTGTGCGAAAACATCTTCACACCGCCGCGCGCGATCTCCTTCTCGAGCGCCTGATAGCAGCCTAACAACAGCTGCTGGCCGGTCTGTCCGCGCGCGTAAAACGTTCGCGACACCTGCGCGCCGCCGAAGGATCGATTCGCCAACAGCCCACCATACTCGCGCGCAAACGGGACGCCCTGGGCGACGCACTGGTCGATGATGTTGACGGAGATCTGCGCGAGTCGATACACGTTCGCCTCGCGCGAGCGGAAATCCCCGCCCTTCACCGTGTCGTAGAACAGGCGGTAGACGCTGTCGCCGTCGTTCTGATAGTTCTTGGCCGCGTTGATGCCGCCTTGTGCCGCGATGCTGTGCGCGCGCCTCGGCGAGTCGTGAAAAGAGAAGCAGAGCACGTTGTAGCCGAGCTCACTCAGCGTCGCCGCCGCGGATCCGCCGGCGAGCCCGGTGCCAACCACGATGACGGTGAATTTCCGCTTGTTGGCGGGGTTCACGAGCTTCATCTCGAAGCGGTGGGTGTCCCACTTCGATTGGATCGGACCGGAAGGAATTCGGGAACGCAGTTCCATCGATGTCGTTCGCTTGAAGCAACCGCGCTAACGCAGGGGTTACTTGACGATCCCCGCGAGCACCGCGATCGGAATGATGGAGAAGCCAAGATAGATGGCCCACGCCAGCACCGCTGACACGCGCCGCCGGAACGGATCCGCGGACGGTCTCGTTAGGCCGAGTGTCCGGATGCTGCTCCAGGTCCCGTGGTAGAGATGCAAGCCCAGGCCGATCATGGCGAGGAGATACAGCACCGCGACCCACCACATCTGGAACGCGGCGACCATGTTGCCGTACACGTCCTTCCGGTCGAAGGCCGGATGAATCGTGCCGAACGTGAAATGCAGGAGGTGCAGCACGACGAAGACGAGCAGCAGGACGCCGCCCCAGCGGATCGTGCGCGCCGCGAACGTCGATATTTGCGGCTCACGGTCCGCATAACCGACGGACCGTGCGCCCTGACTTCGTCGCGTGAGCTGGTATGCCGCGACGACGTGCAGCACGAGCGCGGCGAGCAGGCCCGCGCGGGCTACCCATAGCAGCGGCCCCAATCGGTGCAAGGCCGCGGAATAGTCGTTGATCTTGAGCGGCCCCTCGAACATCTGCAGGTTGCCGAGCACGTGCACGATCAGGAAGGCGATCATCACCAGGCCGGTCGCCGCCATCACCGCCTTCTTCCCGATCGACGAGTGCCAGAATCGCGCGATCGCGCCGCGGTGGGCATTCGCTCGTGGTAACGCGGCTGCGGAGGGGGCAGTCATCGCCGGCTTCGACGCGCGCTAAATCGTGAGCTTCGACATCGGCTCGCGCACGGCTTCCGCGCTCTTGCCGAGATCGACGCGTTCTTTCGAGGTGAGCTCGACCTCGAGCACCTTCTCCACACCTCGGCGTCCGAGCTTCACGGGAACGCCAAGGAAAATCCCGGACATCCCGTACTCACCCTCGAGCCACGCAGCGCACGGGAGCACACGCTTCTGGTCGAACACGATCGCTTCGGCCATCTGGACGGCACCTGACGACGGCGCGTAGTACGCAGAGCCCGTCTTCAGGTACTTCACGATCTCGGCGCCACCATTGCGCGTGCGATCCACGATCTCGTCGAGCGTTTTCCGATCGAGCAGCTGAGTCACCGGGATCCCGCTGACCGTCGTGTAGCTGATGAGCGGGACCATCGTATCGCCATGGCCGCCGAGCACCATCGCCTGAATGTCACGCACGGACACGTCGAGTGCTTCCGCCAGGAACGCGCGATAGCGTGCGGTGTCGAGGACGCCAGCCATTCCGATGACGCGCTCGCGAGGAAATCCCGTCACCTTCTTGGCGACGTAGCACATCACGTCGAGCGGGTTCGACACGACGATGATGATCGCGTTCGGTGACGTCCGTGCGATCTGCTCCGACACCTGCTTCACGATGCCGGCATTCGTGTTCAGCAGATCATCGCGCGACATGCCCGGCTTGCGAGCAATCCCGGCGGTGATGATGACGATGTCCGACCCCGCGGTCTCGTCGTAGCCGTTCGCGCCGATCACACGCGAGTCGAAGCCTTCGATGGGTGCGGACTGCCACTGGTCGAGTCCCTTCCCTTGCGGAACACCCTCGACGACATCGACCATGACGACGCGGCGAGCCAGCTCCTTCTCCGCAACACGCTGAGCGGTAGTCGCGCCGACGTTCCCCGCGCCGACGACCGTGATGAGATTGACCATGTTGTGCGTTGAGGTGGGTTGATTGCTCTAGTAACGCAAAACTAGTTGGAGCAGGAGCCACCTACAACGCGTCTATGGTTTACCCACCAACCTGCGAAAGCGCGCGAAGGCCGCCGACTTTCATCTGCAACAGAGCGTGCTCCTTCGGCTTGTCGGCGAGTGCCTGTCGGAAGAGCGGCTCGAGTGGCTCGCCGCGCCTGAGCGCGTCGCGCAACAGCACCTCGTGATCGCCGAAGAGACAGGTGCGAAGTCTGCCATCGGCCGTGAGTCGCACGCGGTTGCACGACGCGCAGTACGTATGTGTCATCGGCGTGATGACGCCGACCGTGCCCTGCGCACCAGCGAGCCGATAATACGTCGCGGGGCCGTTACCTCGTGGCGGCCCACCGTCTGGCGCGAGCGTACCGAGCGATGCGATCCGAGACAACACTTCGTCGCTGGGTACGATGTGCTCCCACGTGAGACCGCTCATCTCGCCAACGGGCATGAGCTCGATGAAGCGCACGTGCCACGGATGATCGAGCGTGAGCCGCGCGAAGTCTTCGATCTCATCGTCGTTGATGGAGCGCATGACCACGACGTTGATCTTGATCGGCGCGATGCCTGCACGCTCCGCGGCGAGCGCGGACGTCACCGGATCGAACCCGAGGTTTCGCCGCGCGATCTTCGCGATGCGATCGGGACGCAGACTGTCCGCGCTCATGTTGATGCGATCGAGTCCAGCTGCGCGAAGTCCGTGCGCGAGCTCCAGCAAACGCGCACCGTTCGTCGAGAGTGCGATGTCCTCGATCTCGGGTAGCGCGCGAAGCAGTCGAATGAGCTCTTCGAGATTCGGTCGGATGGTCGGTTCACCACCTGTGATGCGAACACGTCGCAACCCGAGCGGTGCGAGCTGACTCACGACGCCGGCGATCTCCTCGTACGAGAGAATCTCGGCCTTGGGTAACCACGGGAGCCCTTCCGCGGGCATGCAGTACAAGCACCGGAAGTTGCACCGGTCCGTCACCGAGATGCGGAGATACTCGATGCTGCGACCGAATTGATCCTTGAGGGCGCCGCTCATCGAACGCCCTCGGGAATCGAGACTGCTCCCACCCATTCGCGGGTTCCATCGACGTACAGCTCGAGCTTCCAGATCGGCACACGTCGCTTGAGCTCTTCGATGGCGAAGCGCATTGCGTCGAGTGCCGGCGCGCGATGCGGATGCGCCGAGACGATCGCCACGCTCACGTCACCGAGGCCGAGTGTGCCAAGCCGATGCTCGACGATCAGGCGTGTCACCCCAAACCGCTCGGCCGCTTCATGCGCGATCGCTGACATTTCACGCTCGGCCATGCTTCGATATGCGGAGTACTCGATGCCTGTTACCGCTCGCCCCTCGTTCACGTTGCGCACGCAGCCGAGGAACACCGTAGCAGCGCCGCACGAGTCGTCGCTGACTTCCGAGATCAGCGCGGCGACATCGATCGGACTATCGACGAGGGCGACGCGCATCAGCCGCCCGCCACCGGTGGAATCACTGCGACCTCCTCTCCACCCTGAAGTGTCGTGCTGGCGCTTGCGTACTCTTGATTGACCGCCACGAGCGGGCGTGGTGGGAGTCGATCGCCGCCGGGCATCGCGCACAGTGTTCCGAGGATGTCGCGAACGGTCGAGCCAGGCGCGACATCCAACTCGATCGCCGACTTTCCGAGCGCGTCGGCGTAAGAGGCGAAAAGCAAGACTGTTACGGTCATCGTCGGTTGAAGGAATATAGCCGACGCGCTTCGCCTGCACGGCAACGAAAAACCCGGTGCTGTTAGCACCGGGTCGCTCTCGAGTCATCGAATGATCGCGCGTCGACGCTTGATCCGCACACCGAACGCCGTCAGTCTTCCGTAAACTCCTCGACGTACTCGGTCCCGGCGACCATAGCGCGCAGCTCCTTCGAGGGCTTGAAGACCGGAACAGGCCGCGCGGAGACCTCGACAGGCGATCCCGTGCGAGGATTGCGGGCCATTCGAGTCTTCCGCTGTCGAATCTTGAACGTGCCGAAGCCGCGGACCTCGATGTTCTTCTGTTGCTGCAGGGCTTCTTTGATCGCGTCGAGAAACGAATCGACGACGCGAGCGCAGTCCTTCTTTGAGATCATCGGTCCGGCAGTTTGTGAAATCTGCGCGGTGACTCGCTCGACCAGGTCGGCTTTCGTCATTGATGGGCCTCGACAGAGACTCGTTGGGACACTCGATCAACGGCTCCGAAACTAGGCCGTTAACCGTTGTGTGTCAAGCGCTTGGCTCACTTGAGCCAGCCTGCTCGAAGCCGCCGGACGAGGCATTTGCGCAAGTCCGGACGGGTTTGCTTCGAGGGACTAGACGCTCGCCTTCCTCACGGTCTCCATGAACTCGCGGAACAGCGGTCGTGCGTCGTGTGGGCCCGGGGCGGCTTCGGGATGGTACTGGACCGCGAAGATCGGCTGCTCACGGTGCTTCAGACCCTCGACCGTTCCGTCATTGAGGTTCACGTGCGTGACCTCCAACCCCGGCGCACCGGGAACGCCGTGTTCGTCACCCCGAACCGCAAAGCCGTGATTCTGCGACGTGATGAGCACGCGTCCCGTGGTCAGCTCCTTCACGGGATGGTTCCCGCCTCGATGCCCGTACGGCATTTTCACCGTCTCGCCGCCGAACGTGAGGCCAAGAAGCTGATGGCCCAGGCAGATCCCGAAGAGCGGGACCCCGGCCGCAGCGATGCCGCGAATGGCATCGGGCGCGTAGGCAACGGCCGCCGGATCACCCGGCCCGTTGCTGAGGAACACCCCGTCCGGCGACCGCTCGAGCACGTCGCCGTGCGGCATCGTCGCCGGGACCACCGTCACGCGACACCCTTCCGCCTCGAACAGACGGAGGATGTTGCGCTTGATCCCATAGTCGTACGCAACGATGTGGGTAGTCGCGCGAGGGTCGCCCCAGGCGTACTCCGACTTTGTGGAAACGCGCGAGGCGAGGTCGAGACCTTCCATGCTGGGGCACGCATCGAGAGCAGCGCGTGCTTCGTCGTTGGGCTCGTCTCCAACTCCAATCACCCCACGCATAACGCCGACGGACCTGAGGTGTCGCGTCAGGCGCCGCGTATCGACTCCTTCGAGAATGGGCACGTTCGCGGCGGCGAGCCAGCTCCGTAGGTCTCCCGACGCTCGCCAGTTCGAGTAGCTCCGCGACAGCTCTCGCAACACGACGCCAGCAACCTGCGGCGCACCCGATTCCGGGTCTTCGTTGTTGATGCCGTAGTTCCCGATCATGGGCGCCGTCATCACGACGATCTGGCCCTGATACGAGGGGTCGGTATAAACCTCCTGGTACCCCGTCATGTTCGTCGTAAACACGACTTCGGCGACCGCGGGAGCGATAGCGCGATCGAGCCGGCCGCGAAAAAGGGTTCCGTCCTCGAGGAGGAGGAACCCTGGGAGGGAGCGCTGGTCGGTCACCGGTGAGCGTTACTGCTTGGGCTGAGTACCCTTGGGAGCAGGCGTCGACGGCGCCGGCTTTGTAGGCGTGGTCGCCTGTGCCGGGGACTTCGGCGCTGCCTCGAGCGGAACCGCCGGATTCGACTTCTGCTGCGTCGGAGCAACCGGCGCCGCGGGGACGTTCGTCAGCGGCTTGTCGAGCACCGAAGCCGGTACGCGAGTGCGGGCAGAAGCGATCTGAAGAACGAACGCGAGCAGCAGGAAGATACCCCCGCACCACCAGCTCGCCTTCGTAAGCAGGTTACCCGCCTGACGAGTTCCAATGAGCGAATCGGCCGCGGAGGTGGCGCCGCCGAAGCTCGCGGCGAGCCCACCGCCCTTTCCGCTCTGAAGCAGGATCGCGGCGACGAGAACGACGCTGTCGAGAATCAGCAGAATGACGAGAAACGTGTACAGCATTGCTTGAACGGGGGCTGAACGATTGAAAAATGCAGCCGTGTAATATCGCCGGGTTGAACCTGGTGGGTCAACCCGCGCCGAGACTTAGGGTTTAGCCCCCTTGAAAAAACTCAGGCCCGGACGATCGTCGCCCACCCGTCCGCGTCGAGGCTCGCTCCGCCGACGAGAACACCATCAACCTCGGCAGCGCCGATCAGCTCGGCCACGTTGCCCCGGCTCACGCTTCCGCCGTACAGCACGGGAATGTGAGCGGCACGCTCGCCGGCAAGTTCCTTCAACACCCGCCGCACTACGGCGTGCATCGTCGACGCATCGTTTGGCGAAGCCGTCCGGCCGGTGCCGATTGCCCAAACGGGCTCGTATGCCACGAGCGCAGTGGCGATCTGCGCCGGCTGTAACCGCGCGAAGCCGGCTCGCAGCTGCCTCACGACCACCGCTTCCTCAGTTCCTCGCTCGCGTTCCTCGAGCTTCTCGCCGACGCACAACATGGGCACGAGGCCCGCGCTGGCTACGGCCGCGCACTTGAGTCCGGTCTGCTCGTCGGTCTCGCCGAAGACATGGCGCCGCTCCGAGTGTCCGACGAGCACGAGCCGCGCGCCCGCATCACGTGCGATGGGAGCCGACAGCTCGCCGGTGAACGCTCCCTTGGGTTCCCAATGAACGTTCTGCACGCCGACCACGATGTCGGACCGATCGCGGAGCGCATCGGTCACGGCATGGAGCGTCAGCGCGGGAGGAAAGAACGCCACCGTACGGTCGGCGCGTCGGGCATAGTGCACGAGAAACGTGCGAAGAAACGCCTTCGCGTCGGTTGGACCGTGGTTCATCTTCCAGTTCGCGGCGAACACCGGCTTGCGGAGCATCACCGGCGTGCCTCCAGCGCCTCGACGCCAGGCAACGGCTTGCCTTCCAGAAACTCCAGCGAGGCGCCACCGCCCGTGGACACGTGGCTCATACGCGCCTCGAGGCCCGCTTCGGCAACCGCTGCAGCGGAATCTCCACCGCCAACGATCGTCGTGGCTCCCTTGCTCGTGGCCTCGGCCATGGCCTGTGCGACGGCCCGCGTGCCAGCATCGAACGGCGGCGTCTCGAACACGCCCATCGGGCCGTTCCAGACGACCGTCTTCGCGGTCGCGATCGCCCGCGCATACGAACGCATCGTGTCGGGCCCGATGTCGAACATCGCTTCGTTAGGCGGGATCGCGTCGCGCTTGACGGCGTGCGCGCCGGCAGCGTGCTCCAGCGACGGGGCCACGATGGCATCGTGCGGCAGCGTGAGGCGGAATCCAGCGCGATCCAGCAGCGACTTCGCCAGCTCGAGACGATCGGGCTCGACCAGCGACTTGCCGGTCTCGAGGCCCATTGCCTTGTAGAACGTGTTCGCCATTGCGCCGCCTATCAGCAGCCCATCGACCTTCGGCAACAGCGACTCGATGACGTCGATCTTGCCCGAGATCTTCGCGCCGCCCAGGATCGCGATGAACGGCCGCTGCGGATCGGCGAGTGCCGACCCGAGATACTCGAGCTCCTTCTCCATCAGAAGGCCGGCGACGGCGGGATGCAGATACTTGGCGACGCCAGCGGTCGACGAGTGTGCACGGTGGGCGGCACCGAACGCATCGTTCACGTAGAGATCGCCGAGCCGTGCGAGTGCCTTCGCGAGCGCATCGTCGTTCTTTTCTTCGCCCGCATTGAACCGCGTGTTCTCCAGGAGCAGAATCTCGCCGTCCTTGAGCTCACGGGTGGCGGTGATCGCGTCGTCGGAGTCGAGCGCGGCGACGAAGCGGACAGGGCGCGAGGTCAGCTCACCGAGCCGCTTGGCGACCGGCGCCAGCGAATACTTCGGCTCGTGCTTTCCGCCTTTCGGTCGGCCGAGGTGGGAGAGCAGTACCACCCGAGAACCGCGACCCGCGAGCGCTTCGATGGTCGGAAGCGCCGCGCGAATGCGCGTGTCGTCGGACACGGTGCCACTCTCATCGAGCGGCACGTTGAAGTCGACACGGACGAGGGCGCGCTTACCGCGCACCTCCGCGTCGGTCAAGTCGCGAATGGTTCGTTTGGAAATCACGCCGTTTGAGCTGATGGCCGATGGCTGATGGCTGATAGCTGGTGCGCGGCTCCCTAGAGCCGCGCACCCATGAAACGAATGAGATCCACGCAACGCGACGCGTAGCCCCACTCGTTGTCGTACCAGCCGGAGACCTTCACGAGCGTGCCATCGATGACGCTCGTGCTTTTCGAGTCGAGGATGCAGGAGTGCGCGTTGCCGATGTAGTCCGCGGACACCAGCTCTTCCTCGGCGTACGCGAGGATCCCGTGCATCGGACCGTCGGCTGCTGCTTTGAACGCCGCGTTCACTTCCTCGACCGTGACCGGGCGATCGACTTCAGCAGCGAGGTCGGTGAGGGATACGTCGGGAGTCGGAACGCGGATCGCGATCCCGTCGATCTTGCCCTTCACCTCCGGGATGACCAGCGACGTAGCCTTCGCCGCGCCGGTCGTCGTGGGAATGATCGACAACGCCGCCGCGCGGGCACGGCGAAGGTCCTTGTGGGGAAGATCGAGGATGTTCTGGTCGTTGGTGTAGCTGTGGATGGTCACCATGGATCCGTGGCGGAAGCCGAAGGCATCGCGCACGACCTTGACCATGGGGACGAGACAATTGGTGGTGCACGACGCGTTCGACACGATGTGGTGCTTGGCGTTGTCGTACTTGTCGCTGTTCACGCCCATGACGATGGTGATGTCCTCACCTTTGGCCGGCGCGGAGATGATGACCTTCTTCGCGCCGCCCTTGATGTGCTTGCCGGCGTCTTCGGCCTTCGTGAAGCGGCCGGTCGATTCGAGCACGATGTCGACGCCGAGGTCCTTCCACGGCAGCGCCGAAGGATCCTTCTCCGCGAAGACGCGAACCTCATCGCCGTCGACGCAGATGCCATTGGCCGAGGTGCTCACCTCGCCATCATACGTGCGATGGACGGAGTCGTACTTGAAGAGATGCGCAAGCGTCTTGGTGTCGGTGAGATCGTTCACCGCGATGAAGTCGAGGTCCGCGACGCCCTGCTCCTTCGCCGCGCGAACCACCTGCCGCCCGATCCGGCCGAAGCCGTTGATACCCACCCGAATCGCCATTTCCCGATCTTCCTCACGAAAGCGGCCGATCACTCGCGGAGCGAGCGCGGCCGAAGGTGACATAGCTGATGATGCGAGCGCCGCCTTGCATCAGCGTTTCCGCGCATGCGTTCAGTGTCGCGGCTGTGGTGACGACATCGTCAACGAGCACGAGGTGCGCGCCACGCAGTCGCGTCGCCACGGACGACGAAACATCGAATGCCCCGGCCACGTTGCGCAAGCGGTCCCCTGGTGTAAGGCGCGTCTGCGTTTCCGTGTTTCGCTGCCGTGACAAGAGATCGGTCCAGACGGGTATGCGCCATCGCGATGCGAGGGCGCCGGCAATCAGCTCACTCTGGTTGAACCCCCGTTCGCGCAGTCTCGCGTGCGAGAGAGGAACCGGAACGAGTGCCGTTCGCTCTTCGACGACGTCGATCGGCCAGGCGAGACGCGCCATTCGCTCAGCCATTCCTTCGGCGGCGGCTCGCCAGCCGTCGTATTTCAGCGCGTGAATGATCGCGCCTCCTGCGCCGGTCGGCGCCCAGCACACGGACCGGACGGCTCGCACGAACGGCGGAAGAAGGGCACACCACCGACAGCTGTGCTTGATGTGCGGGTGCCCACACCTCGCGCACTGCGGGTGCGGCATCGCGTCGAGTCGCGTCCAACACCGACCGCAGACCACACCGCGTTCGTGTGCAGCGAGTGGACACTCGCAGACGACGCACACTCGCGGCAGGAGCAGATCGGCGATCCCTCCAGCGGCGCTCCGGAGCAAGCGAACAGCCGGGTGAACGCGCAATGCCGAGGTCGCGTGAAGCCACGATGACATGGGCCCGATTCAGCGCGCGACAGCCCGGCGCATCACGTCGCGGTCTGGCGGAACACCGAACCACCGCTCGAACGCCAGCGCTCCCTGTTCGATCAGCATCGTTAGGCCGTCGGCTGCGCGGTGGCCGCGCGCGCGCGCCGCACGCACGAGCGGCGTCTCGTTGCGACCAACAATGAGGTCGAGAACGACGGCCGATGGCTCGAACAGTTCGGCGTCGACCGGCATCGACGAATCGTCGAGCCCGCTGGATGTCGCGTTGACGACCAAGGAGGCGCCTCGCACGCTCGCCTGTGCGGTGCTTTCGACTCGCGCGGATTCGAAGCGCTCGCATAACGCGAGCGCACGAGTCTCGGTTCGGCTGTACACCCGTAGATCCTGGAAGCCGTCCCGTTCGAGCGCGGTGAGCACCGCCGCCGCCGAACCGCCCGCTCCCAGAACAGCCACCGGCTTCGTGCGGTCGAGATCCGGCGCCGTCTCCCAGAGCAGCGCCCGAAAGCCGCCAACGTCGGTGTTGTCGCCAACGAGCGATCCATCCTCGATCCAGAAGGTGTTCACTGCTCCGACGCGTTCGGCGAGCGCGCTCACGCGAGCACACCGCGACGCAACGTGCTCCTTGTGCGGGATCGTGGCGTTTCCCCATGCGCCTTCGGCGACGAGCGCGTCGAGCGTCGCGTCGAGCGCGTCGGGTGAGACGTCGAGGAGCTCGTATCGGATCGGCAACGCCGCGTGCCGTAATGCGGCATTTTGAAACGCGGGCGACAGCGAATGGCTTACCGGGTGGCCGAGGAGAACGAGCCGACCCGGCAGCCGTGTCACGAGGCGCCTGGCGCCTGCTCCGCCGCAATTCGGTCGAACACGCGCTTGATCTCGTGCTCCAGCTCGTCGTAGGTCGCGCGATAGACGTCGAGGTCACCGCCGAACGGGTCACTGACCGCGCGATCGCTCGATCCATGTGCCGCGTAGTGCGTGAGCAAATGCGCCTTCCCTTCACCACCGAGCGCCTCCGCGCGCTCGAGGTGGTGCGGACCCATCGCGAGGATCACGTCGTTCTCCATGACGATCTCGCGCGTGAGCTGTCGTGCGCGGTGGCCACTCAGGTCGACACCGCGCTCGAGCGCCACGAGCAAACTTCCGTCCGATGCGGGTGACCCGTTCCACGCGCTCGTGCCTGCGCTCGAGACGTCGAACTCGATAAGGCCACGCTCGATCGCTTCGCGCCGCGCGATGCCCTCGGCGAGCGCGCTGCGACAGGTGTTGCCCGTACAGATGAAAAGAATCTTCATTCGCGGTTACACGTCTCCGATCAGGTCCGGTGCGCTCTCGCGCAACGTCGCGGCGGGAACGGCCCCCGGACGTATCACGCGCGGTCGCAGTCCCGTACAGTCGATGACCGTCGATGGATTGGATGGCTGAAGGCGCCCGCCGTCGAGCACGCGGATCCTGCCACGCGTCACCGCATCGCTCCACTGCTCCAAAATTTCAGTCGCAGACATCGCTGGCGGTACCCCCGGCAGGTTCGCGCTCGTGGACGTAATGGGATCGCCGTACGCTCGAATGAGCCGAGTGAGCCCAGCGTGCGGCGTCCATCGAACGGCGATGCCGCCTTCGGGCCCACGGAGTCGGTCCGGTACACGTCGTTCGCCACCGGGTAACACGAGCGTCACGGGCCCGGGCCAATGTCGGGCCGCAATGCGGGCCGCGGAGCTCGTCAGATGGAGACCGAGTCGCGTCAGCATCTCGCTTGCGGAGATGAGCAGGAGAAAGGGCTTCGCGCCCGGACGCCGCTTGAGCTTCACGAGTCGCTCCACCGACTCGTAATCCACCGCGCCTCCAAAACCGTACACCGTTTCGGTCGGATACGCGAGCACGCCACCGGCTTGCAGGTGCGCAATCGTCCCGGCGATCGACGCTTCCACTTCGGGTGGCGACCAGAACGGAACGGCCTTTGGTTCCGGGCGCGTCATTCGTTCACCGCGAACAGCGCGTCGGCTCGCGCGAAGTCGTCCTCGTCGGTGATCTTCATCGCCCGCTCACTGCCACGCACAACGACGACGGGCAGCCCGAGACGCTCGAACAGCGCGGCGTCGTCCGTCGCCGTAATTCGCTCCGAACGCGCCTTCGCGTGTGCCTGCTCGATCAGATCGCGCGGAAATCCCTGCGGCGTCTGCGCGCGCCACAAACTCGCTCGCTCGACTGTGCGAACCACACGTCCGGCATCGTCCACTTCCTTGAGCGTATCGACCACTGGCAACGCCGCGATGGCGCCACGGCCCCAGCGTGCTTCCGCGATTACGCGGTCGATGGTGCCGTCGCTCACGAACGGGCGCGCGGCGTCGTGAATCAGCACGACCTTGACCTCGTCAGGCAGGTCCTCGAGCCCGTTCGCGACTGATTCGGTGCGCTCGCGGCCGCCCACGGATAGGAGGAGCCGATCGATGTCACATTGAAACAGCCAGGGCGGTGGATCACCAACGAACGCCTTCGGCAGCACGCAGACGACCATCGCCACGTCGCGCCGAGCGTGGAATGCTTGCACGCTGTGGAGCAGCATCGGCTTGCCAGCAACCCACCGAAACTGTTTGAGCTCGTTGCCACCGACGCGACTTCCCGACCCTGCGGCGACGATTACGACGCCGACGTCGGCCTCCTCGCTGCCCGCTCGCAGCTCGGGCGGCGTGGCGTCGCGCGCAAGATGGCCTGGCGCCCGCACGTCGCCGTGGTGGTCATCACGTCGTTCCGTGCTCACGAGAACAAGGATCCGAACAGGTCGCCCACCGTGCGAATGCCGACCGCGCGAATGCCAGCTGCCGCACGGCGCGGAACGCCGCGATCCGAGAGGTAAGCCGTCGTCATGCCCATCTTCGCGGCTTCAGCCAGTCGTCGCTCGGATTGCGACACGGGGCGAATCTCGCCACCGAGACCCACCTCTCCGAGGAACACGGCATCCGCTGGCAGCGCGCGGTCGTACACGCTCGACGCCAGTGATGCGGCGACGGCCAGGTCGCCGGCCGGCTCCTGCATCCGGATGCCACCGACGACGTTGAGAAACACATCGAGCTGGGCGAACTGAAGACCGGCCCGCTTGTCGAGCACCGCGAGCAGGAGTGCGAGGCGACGGCCGTCGTACCCGGTGGCCACGCGCTGCGGCGTCCCGAAGCCGGCTTTGGCGGCAAGCGCCTGGACCTCGACGAGCACGGGACGCGTCCCTTCGAGCAGCGCCGTTACCGCGCTCCCCGACGCCGTCGTTAGGCGATCGCCGAGGAACAGCTCCGACGGATTGGCCACCGGCGTCAGGCCGGTCTCGCTCATCCGGAACACGCCGATCTCGTCGACGCTGCCGAACCGGTTCTTCGTGGCGCGAAGCACGCGGTGATCGAGCGCGCTATCGCCCTCGAAATACAGCACGGTATCGACGATGTGCTCGAGCGTCTTCGGGCCGGCGATCCCACCACCCTTTGTCACATGGCCCACCACGATCACGGCGGTGCCCGATTCCTTGGCGAACCGCATGAGACGCGCGGCGCTTTCGCGCACCTGCCCGACGTTGCCGGGCGCCCCTTCGAGATCAGCTGTGAACACGGTCTGGATCGAATCCACGATCATGACGCTCGGGGCGCGCGCACTGGCCGTGGCGAGCACGGTCTCGAGCAGCGTCTCACTCAACAGCTCGACGTCCCCCGCACTCTCGCCAAGCCGGTCGGCTCGCAGCTTCACCTGAAGCGGCGACTCCTCGCCGGTCACGTACAGCGCCGACCCGCCACGCTCGTTGACCCGTGCGGCCACCTGGAGCAGGAGCGTCGACTTTCCGATCCCCGGCTCACCGCCAACGAGCACCATGGAACCCGGCACGATGCCGCCGCCGAGGACGAAGTCGAACTCGTCGAGGCCGGTGCGAACGCGCTCTGCCTCGGAGCCAACCACCTGGCGGAGCCGCGTCGTGGCGGCAACCGTACCGCCAGCGCCTAACGACTCGGTCCCGCCGACGCGTCGCGCGCTGCCGCCCCCGGCCCCGACCCGGACTTTCGGCGCCGCGATTTCCTCGACGAGCGTGTTCCATTCGCCGCACGCGTCGCAGCGCCCCGCCCACTTGGGGTGCTCGGCGCCACATTCCGTACAGCGATAGACGGTCTTGACCTTCGGCGTCACAGCGCGATCAGGTGGTTTGTCGGGCCGTGTAGTTCTCGAAGCGTGTGTACTGCTTGTGGAAGAACAGATTCACCGTGCCGATCGGACCGTTGCGCTGCTTGAGCACGATGATCTCCGCTCGCCCCTCGAGTGAGTTTCCGTCTTTGTCTACCGGGGGCCCTTCGTGGCGGCTCTCCGCGTACACCTCTGGGCGGTAGATCGCCATCACCAGATCCGCGTCCTGCTCGATCGCACCGGATTCCCGAAGGTCCGAGAGCTGCGGACGCTTGTTCTCGCCCGTGCGCTGCTCGGGCGCGCGCGAGAGCTGCGACAACGCGACCACGGGGACTGCCAGCTCTTTCGCCAGCGCCTTGAGCGATCGCGAGATCTGACTGATCTCCTGCTGACGGTTCTCGGCACTCATCGGCCCCTGAATGAGCTGCAGGTAGTCGACGATGATGAGCCCGAGCCCGGAGTCTGCCTTGAGGCGGCGCGACTTGGACCGCATCTCGAGCAGCGTGATGCCCGCCGCATCATCGATGTAAACGGGCGCCGACGACAGGATGCCCGCCGCCCGCGCGAGACGCGAGTAGTCGTCATCACGCAGCATGCCTTTGCGGAGCCGCTGCGCATCGATGCGGGCTTCGCTCGTGAGGAGTCTCTGCACGAGAGACTCTTTACTCATTTCCAGCGAAAAGATCGCAATCGAAGTGTTGTGCTCGATAGCGGCGTGTTGCGCGATGTTGAGCACCAACGCCGTCTTTCCCATCGACGGACGCGCCGCGATGATCACGAGGTCCGAGGGCTGGAAGCCGGACGTCAGCTCGTCGAGGTCGTGGAAGCCGCTCGCCACACCCGTGATCGATTTGCCGCCGCGCTGAAGCGCTTCGATGCGCTCCATGGTCGGCCACATCAGCTCCTTGATGCGCGTGAAGCCGCCCGAGCCCTGCTGCTGGCTGACCTGGAAGATCTTCTGTTCGGCTTCGTCGAGCAGTTCGGCGGCCTGCGTGCGTCCCTCGAAGGCCTCGCTGACGATCGATGTCGATACCTCGATCAGGCTTCGCAGAAGCGCTTTCTCGCGCACGATGCGCGCGTGAAACTCGACGTTGGCCGCCGTGGGCACGGCGTCGACGAGGAAGGCGATGTACTCCTTGCCGCCGCTCGCGCCGAGCTCTCCGCGGCGATCGAGCTCGTCGGCGAGCGTAAGCGGATCGGCTACGGCGCCGCGCTCGGTGATCGCGACGAGCGCGCGGAAGATCCTGCGATGCCGCTCCGCGTAGAACATCGCGTCGTTGACATACTCGGCCGCGCGCATGATCGCGTCGCCATCCATGAGCATGGCGGCGAGCACTGCTTGCTCGGCGTCCTCCGAATACGGAGGGCGCCGCTCGCTGTACGGGTCACGCCCCTGCGGCGCGATCGAGAATTCGACGGGCGAGCTGGACATCTTCCCAGGTTGGGCGCTTCCACGCAGGATTGCGCAGCAGCGCGGCGGGGTGATACGTGACGATCAACGGAATGCCGTAGTACTTGTGCACAGAGCCGCGCAATTTACCGATCGACAGCTTGGTTTCGAGCAGCGTCTGTGCGGCGAACGTCCCGAACGCGACGATCACTTTCGGGCGAATGACCTCGAGCTGCCGGACCAGGTACGGACTGCACGCTTCGACCTCTTGCGGCATCGGGTTGCGATTGCCGGGTGGTCGATGCTTGAGCACGTTGCAGATGAACACATCCTCTCGCCGCAAGTTAATGGCGGCGAGAATCTTCGTGAGAAGTTGGCCCGCCTGTCCGACGAACGCGAGACCTTGCTTGTCCTCGTTCTCACCCGGCGCCTCGCCAACGCACACCAACTCGGCGGTCGGGCTGCCCTGTCCAGGCACCGGCTTCGTTGCGGTCCGATAGAGCGGGCATTTCGTGCACTTGGCGATCAGCTCCGCGAGCTGATCGAGTGTGCCGACGCCGCTGAGCGGGCCACCAAAAAGTTCACGACTCGCCGTGCCGACAACGATGCCCGGTGTTGGTTCGCCAGCTGGTGGCGGTGTTGGTCGAACGCGCGGCATGGCCTGAGGAGTCGGACGCATGACGTACGCTGGCGGTCCCGCGACCGCGTCCTCCGGTGCGTCCGCATCGTCGAGATCATCGGGACGAGGCGGAGGGGCCGGCGGCTGCGGCGGTGGTGCATCCGATGCGCCGGGTCTCGACAGCGTCGGCGCGCGCGACGGCTCGTTCCCGGCTGCGCGCAGGACCGCGCGCCAGTCGGGCGAATCCGCGGGCATATCATCCACGCGTGCGCTCGTCGTCGTGGAAGGCTCGCGTGGTTCCTCGCTTCGGCGCGGGGCCGAACCGCTGTCCTTCGCTCCCACGCTTGAGGCGCCGAGGATGCGCATTACGTCCTCGACTGACATGCCATCGAGAATGAGCTCGCGTTCGCCCATCTCGCGACGCTGCTCGAGGTATCGCCGAAGCTGCTCTTTAGCGTCCATGCATCAACGAGCCATCAACCGCTCGACCCGGTCGAGAATGAGGTCCGCGACCTCGATCTTGCCGAGGAGCGGCTGAGCGTCGGCGCGTCCATCGCGATCGATGAACGTCACGCGATTCGTATCCACCGAGAAACCGGCGCCCGGTTCGGTCGCATCGTTCACGACAATCAGGTCGAGCTGTTTGGACACCAACTTTCCCCGTCCGTGCTCCACCGGCGAGTTGGTTTCCAGCGCGAATCCCACCGTCACCAATGCGTCGGATCGTGATCGGATCGTCGATGCAAGAATATCCGGCGTCGGCTCGAGTGCGATGGATGGCGGGGCGTTGGCCTTTTTGATCTTCTGCGTCGCCGGCGCGGCGGGGCGAAAATCCGCTGGAGCCGCAGCCATGATCAGTGCGTCCGCGCTCCCGATCGCCGCAGCGACGGCGTCACGCATCTGCTCGGTCGTTTCGACGAACGTCACGGTCGGGCCGGCTGGCGGCGCGATGGAAAGCGGGCCCGCGATGAGCTTCACGTCCGCTCCTCGGCGCCAGGCTGCCGCGGCAATGGCAATACCCATCTTGCCGCTGCTTCGGTTGGAAATGAACCGAACGGGATCAATCGGTTCACGCGTCGGACCCGCCGTCACCACGACGCGCCGCCCGCGCAGTGACCCTCGCGACTCGAGCACACGGCCGACGTGTGCGACGATCGTCTCCGGTTCCGGAAGACGCCCTGGTCCGCTTCCCTCACCAACGGCGAGGGCACCAGCGTCCGGCTCGAGTATCGTGTAGCCGATCTCGCGAAGCCGGCCCACGTTCGCCGTCGTCTGTGGATGCGCCCACATCCGGTCGTTCATCGCGGGAACGATCAGCACCGGCGCGGTTGCCGCGAGCAGGCACGCGCTCAGGAGATCGTCCGCGTTGCCATTCGCGGCGCGTGCGATGAAGTCCGCGGTTGCGGGTGCGACCACAATCGCGTGCGCCGCGCGCGCCAGCTTGATGTGATCGAGGGCGTGCCCCTCGGCGATGAGGGCCGTGTGAACGGGCCGTCCGGTGAGCGCCTCGAACGTGATCGCGCCGATGAATTCGGCCGCGGATCGCGTGAGCACCACGTCCACCGCCGCCCCGGCCTGTGTGAGCAGGCGAGCGATCCACGCCGACTTGTAGGCCGCGATCCCACCCGTTACGCCGAGAAGGATGCGGCGCTGATCGAAGGGCCGAGTCACTCGGACCCTCGCGACCTCCTCACCCCTCGGCTCTCCGCTTCGGCACCACGCGATACTGGATCTCGCCCGTCGACAGCTCTTCGAGGGACCGTGTGGTCAGCTTCTTCTCCCGCGACGACGAGCGATCGCGCGGAAACTCGTTCAGCACGCGCGCGAACTTCGCGGCGACGAGAACGCCGAGGTACTTGTTGCCTGCGTGTTTCGCGACTTCTCCGGGTGTGTACACTCGCATGTTACTCAAGTCCTGATTGAAGAGTATTCGTGAATCTGACGATCGAGCGCGTCGATCAGCTCGGCCAACCGTTCCTCGAGCAAAGGCAGCCGCGCGTGCCGCACCGTTTCCGCGTCCACGATCGACGTCACCTGCGTGTACGCGCGCTCGAGATTGTCGTTCACCACCACGTATTGGTACCTGCCGACTTCCCTCAACTCCTCGCGCGCCGATCGCAGTCGTACGAGCAGCTTGCGATGGTCCTCCGTCTGTCGCGCGCGCAACCGATCGATGAGCACATCGGTCGACGGCGGCAGCAGGAACACGAGCACCGACTCGGGAAACGCCCGTGCAAATTGTCGAGCGCCCTGCACATCGATGTCCATGATCACGTGCTTGCCTGACGCGAGCACGCGCTGCACCTCGCTGCGGAGCGTTCCGTACAGATTCCCATGAACTACCGCGGACTCGGCGAACTCGTCGAGGGCCCGCTTGCTTTCGAACTCGTCCTTCGAGAGGAAAAAGTAGTCTTTCCCCTCCTGCTCCCCGGGGCGCGCGGCGCGCGTGGTGCACGACACCGAGTAGCCCACGTCCTGCCGGCGCTCGAGCAGCATCCGAGCGATCGTCGTCTTGCCGCCGCCCGACGGCGACGACAGGATCAGCGGAAACGGATTCATTCCAGGTTTTCCACCTGCTCCCGAATCCGTTCCAGCTCCTCCTTGATCGTTACCACGTCCTGCAGCATTGCCGCGTCATTGGCTTTGCTGCCCGTCGTATTCGCTTCGCGCAGCATTTCCTGCAACAGGAATCCGAGCCGTTTTCCGACCGGCTCGCCTCCGCTCTGCTCCAGCGCCGCGCGAAACGCGGCGATGTGCGATGCGAACCGCTGTAGTTCCTCCTGCACATCGAGCCGATCGGCGAGGATCGCGATCTCCTGAGCGAGGCGCTGCTCGTCGACCGCCATGCCTTCCGTCAGCACGCGAACCGATTCGCGCAGCCGGTCTCGCTGCGCGATGATCCGTTCCGGCGCCCTGGCGGCGATGCGCGAGAGCGCTCCGTCGACCAGGGCAAGACGCTCGAGCAGATACGCCGCCAACCGCCGGCCTTCGTCGGCGCGTGACTTCGTCAGTGTCTCGATCGCCAACTCGACGATCGACGTGAGCTCCGCGGGCGTTCCTTCCGTTCCGTCGTCCTCTGACGCCAGCACGTCAGGCATCCGAAGGATCGTCGCGACGTCGATCGTGCCATCGAGCCCGTGCCGGTCTCGCAGATCGCGCAGCATTGCCGCGTAGCTCGCGAACCGCTGCTCGTCGATCGAGCCCATGCTCGACGTGCGTTCGGTTCGCGCGGACAGCGTGACATGACCGCGCGCGATCTTTCGACGAAGCGATTCCCTCACCTCCGGTTCCCAACGAGACAGCTCGCTCGGCAGCTTGATGCTCGGCGAGAAGAACCGATGGTTGACGGTTCTCAGCTCGACGCTCACGCGCGACCCGCCGACCAGGCCCTGGGCGGCACCGAAACCCGTCATGCTTCGGATCATTGACAATCGCGCAAGTTATGAGCTGACAAGGACCTTGTCAATTGAAGAAGTCCCATCGCACGCCGTAATAATTGATCGCGCGAGGCGCTGTGTAATACGGAACGACCGAGTAAATGTCGCCAAGAAGGTTCCTGTATTGCCACGAGATCGTCGCGTCGTAGAGGCGGAGCTCGAACAAGGTGGAGATCGAGCGGTATTGCGTGGAGCGCTGCGCCACCCCGTCCGCGGCGGGGAACGTCACCTCGGTCCGGTAGTCGTGCGTCACCGCCGCGAGAACGTGGAAGTTCCCGGTCGGGAATCGGCTCAACCAACTCGTGCTCGCGTACAGCTGGCTTTTCACCTGGTATTCGGGGACGTACGGTTCGTCGGCGGGCCATTTCATCGCTACAACGTCCACTCCGACCCCCTTCCACAGTTTCCCGCGCAACGTCGCGAAGGTCGCGCGGCGCGCCACGCTCACGTCCTTATACAGCGTGTCATAGGCCCGCGGTGCCGGCACGACGGTGGTGTCGATCGACATGATCCCGCCCGTCGCCCACAGCCGGCCGACTCGCAGTCCAACCTCGCCGCGGTATGCGAGGGATGGAGGGCGTTCGTTGTCTTTGATGGGCCGCGTCTTGCCTAACGAGCCAGAAATCGCGAGAAACGGAAGCAGCTTCAGTCGAAGCGACGCATCACCGCGGAACGTCGAGTCCGATTCCTGCTGCTCAGCGTATACGGTCGCGGCGAGGATGCCGCGGTCGTAGCTCAATCGGGCTGCCGGTGTCAGGAACCACTGGCCGTTGAAGACTCGATATCGTGCGGTTGCGCTGAGGCTCGTATTGGCGAACCGCACGCCGCCGGTCGCGACATACTGCGCGCGAGATGCGATGGTGTCGACCGTATCGCCGATGAAGGGCGTCGAGGGTGTGCCTTCTGGCGGCGGGGTCGTAGTCGTAGTCGTGGTTTTCGCGTTGGTTTCGGCGAATCGGCTGGTGGAGGCGATGAGCTGGAGCCAGCGCGAGCCGTCCGAATCCCCGTAGCCGATGCGGAAGTACGCGTCCGATTGTGTCGCATCGAGCGGGGGGAGGTTGCTGAACGATCCGTCGGCCGACTGTTCGCGCTTTTGTTCGTTGCGACTCCGTTTCGTTCGCAGGATGACCCCGTCCGCGCTCCACTGCTTCTTTGCCCAGCCCAGTCGCGTCATTATGCCGAGGAGGTGGCCATCGCCACCTGCTCTCTGATCCTCGGTGCTGTATTGCTGTGCGCCGACCTGGAGCGCGAAGCTGTTCGCGAATCGGCGGCCGAAAAAGCCGCGATAGCTATTGGTCGCCAGATCGCCGGTCGCCACGTCGGCGCGTGTGTAGGGAGTCGTCTTGTTGACGCGCCAGCTGCGCATGTACACGCGGAGCTCCTCCGCAGCGCGCTCGACGACGATGTCCTCGAGCGTCCATGCGGGAATCGCCGCGAAGTCGTGCATCGGGCCAATCCGGGGGTCCAGCGGATCGAGCTCGACCCCGTCGTAGAAGAGGCGGATGCGGCGGAAGTCCCCCACGTAGGTGCTCGTCTGGGGCGTGGGAACCCATCCGGACGCGAAGCTGGAGACGCCCGGTATGCGACCGAGTATCTCGCCTAACGAGAGCGCTCCGCTCGCGAACAGCTCGTCCCTGCTCCAACGATACCGTTCCCCGATGTCGGTAAGCGGCGGCACCTCGGCGTGCGCAAGAGGCGCCTTGATGCTGTCAGCCGACCGGCGTGCGAGCGCGGCGGCGCGAATGCTGTCGGCGCGCAGCCTGGCTCGCGCGGAATCAGCCGCGGCGGAATCGGCCGGAAGCGGGATGGCGAGCGTGGTGTCGCGCCGCGTCCGTGAGGTGTCCCGCGTCGGGACCTGGGCGCTCGCGCCACCGTGCAAAACGGCCCCGACCAGGAGGGCGAGGCCGATGCGACGCACGCAGCGAACGACGGCCCGGAATGAACCGGTCAGCCCGCCCTCCCCCGCACGAATTCGACGAATATCCCGGTAGGCACGCCGGTCGGGCCCCGTGGGATCGCCACGAGATCCGCCTCGGAGTACGCCGTACCGGCAACGTCGAGGTGCACCCACGGATACTCCTCTGCGAACTCCTTCAAGAACATAGCAGCCGTGATCGTCCCACCGGCGCGTCCGCCGGTGTTCTTGATGTCGGCCACATCCGACTTGATCAGCTCCTTGTAGTCATCCCACAACGGAAGCTGCCATCCGGGCTCGGCGGCTCGCTTCGCCGCCGACAGCACTTCGTCGATGAGACCCTGATCGGAGCCCAACACGCCGGTGGCGACGTGCCCCAGTGCAATGACGCACGCGCCGGTGAGCGTTGCTGCGTCGATCACCGCCGCCGGCTTGAACCGACGTGCGTACGAGAGAACGTCCGCCAGGACGAGTCGCCCTTCAGCATCGGTGTTGATGATCTCGATCGACTTGCCGAGGTGACTGATGACGACGTCGCCGGGTTTCACTGCCGTGCCGGAAGGCATGTTCGTCGTCGCGCCGAACATCCCGACCACGTTCACTTTGAGCTTGAGCCGCGCGATCGCCTCCATGGCGCCCAGCACACCCGCCGCGCCGCACATGTCGAACTTCATGAATTCCATGCGGTCGGCCGGTTTTATCGATATGCCGCCAGTGTCGAAACAAAGTCCCTTGCCGACAAGCACGATTGGGGCAGCGCCTCGCTTGCCCTTGCGATACTCCATCGTGACGAGCTTCGGATCCTGGTCCGTTCCCTGCGCGACGCAGAGGAACGATCCCATCTTCTGCCGCTCCATCTCGCGCCGGCCGAGCACCGTCACTTTGAGCTTGTGCCGACGGCCGATGTCGCTCGCCGTCTTGGCGAGGTGGTCGGGCGTACACAGGTTGCCGGGCATCTGCGCGAGCCGGCGCGCGACCTCGTAGCCGGCGGCGATCGCTTCCCCACGCGAGAGGGCGTCCTTTGCCGCTTTGGAGTCGTTGGTGACGATGATCGCGCGCGTCAGTGGTTTCTTGCGTTCTGCTTCCGGTGGCGGGGTTTTCAGATCGACGTACTCCCAGGCGCCCATCGCGAGGCCAACCACCATCGACTCGATCGTGTCGTTGTCGGCACCTGGTGCGACCGCGGCGAGTGCACCGGCGCCCATGCGATGTCCCTGACGCGCCAGCAGCGCCGCGCCGCGCCGGAACGCTGCCGCCGGCGCATCGGCCGCCGGCGTGCCCAACCCGATGAGAAGAACGCGACCGGCGCCGCTCTCTCCGCCGTCGAAGTGGAGCGTTTCGTCTCTGGCTCCGCGAAAGTCGCCGCGCTGGAGCGCACGGGACAACGCTCCGCCGAGGCGCTCATCTAGCGTGCGAAGTTGACCGGGCAGATCGGTGCCGGTCTGGAGCAGCACGCCGAGCAGCGGAGCGTCGATCTCCGCTGCATCGCCGCTTCGTAAGGCGAATGTGAGAGCCATTGATCGGATTTCGGTGGCGAAGTGGCGGGTAAGCTAGGGAGGGTCGCTGGCCGCCGGCAAGCGCGACGGGCTCGTGAATTATGCCACACGATCGGGCGGCGCTACGCCGCGGAAGAACGCGTCCAGGTTCGTGAGGACGCGCTCACCCATCGCCACCCGCGACGCCGTCGTCGCACTCCCGAGATGCGGCAGCAGAACCGCGTTGTGCAACGCGAGCAGGCGCTCGGAAACAGCCGGCTCGCGCTCGAACACATCGAGCCCCGCCGCACCGACGTGTCCGCGCTCCAGCGCGTCGGCGAGTGCCGACTCATCGACCAGATCACCACGCGCCGTGTTGACCAGAATGGCGCCCGGGCGCATCGACTCGAGGCGACGCGCGTCGATCATGCCCCGCGTTCCTTCGCGGGCAGGCGCGTGCAACGAGACGATGTCGCTTGCTGGGAGCAATTCGTCGAGCGACGCGCATCGCTCCGCACGGGCATCGTTCACGGCGGTGGCGTCAGGTGCGCTGGGGTTCACGAATAGCACGCGCATCCCAAAGCCGCGGTGAGCACGCCTCGCGACGGCGGCGCCGATGCGTCCGAAGCCGACGACACCGAGCGTGGCGCCATTCACGCGAGTGCCGAGCAGGTGAGTTGGACGCCACCCGGCCCAATCCCCCGCGCGCAGTTGGCGCTCGCCCTCGCTGGTCCGGCGCGCCGCCGCGAGCATCAGCATTATGGCGAGGTCCGCCGTGTCTTCGGTCAACACACCGGGCGTGTTGGTGACGACCACGTCATGGGCTCGGGCGGCCGCGAGATCGATGCGATCGAAGCCCACGCCGTAGTTCGCGATGATACGCACTCGAAGCGGTTGGGTCGCGAACACCGCTGCCGGAACGTCATCGACGACTGTCGGTACGATCGCGTCGAAGCTCCGCGCGACCTCGACCAACCGAGCCACCGGATACGTCTCGTCGGTGGCGTTCACCTCGACGTCGTACCTTTCGCGCAGCTTCGTCTCGATCGCCGCCGGCAGCCGGCGCACGAGGAATACCCTGGATCGGTCGGCGCCTTGCGTCACGTTAGGTTCGTCGGCGGCGCTCGCCACCGACGGCCATACTTTGTTCGCTCTTGGGCGTGGTGGCGTCCATGGCCGACGTGACACCGGAGGCGCGCGCGTCGGTTGTCAGGGAGCGGGCGAGCAACAAGCCGATGATCGTCACCGGAATGTACTGGATGAGCGAAATCAGGAACGCCACGGCGACGGCGGAATCCTTGTCCAGGCCTGTCGACGTTGCCGCGAGCGCGTAGAGCAATTGGAAGACGCCGACGTTTCCCGGCGTCAAACGCACGACGAAGCTCAAGTTGACGACAAGGAGCGCCAGCAGCGAGTCCGCGGCTGTGGTGGGGAACGCTGCAGCGTGCGCGGCGTAGTGGAACGTGGCCCACTGCCCCGCCCACGCGACGAATGAAAGGCCCACGGCGATTGCGAGCCGCCGCCCCGTCGCGAGCTCGGCCGACGTTGCGGTGAGCCGGCGCCAGTAGTTGCGTGCCCGCTCGACCAGCCGCTGCTCCGCCGCAACGAGTCCTTCGCTGTGCGAACGCTTGGGCCTCCACAGGACGAGTCCCGCGAGGGCGATCGCCATGAGAGCGAGGGCGATCAGCGCGGCGGTTCGCCACCGGGCGAGTAGTGGTGGCAGCGGCAGCCAGATAGCAGCGATCGCGAACAGCGCCGCGTAGCTCACGAGATCACAGAGCTTGTCGATCGCGAGCGTTGCCAGGACGGTGGCACTGGACACTTTGCTGTTCCGCGCCGTTGCCGCTACGCGTACGGCATCCCCGCCATTCGCCACCAGCACGTTGTTGAGCGCATGCCCGGCGAACGTGGTGCGAAGGGCCTGGCCGGTTCCGTGAATGCCTACGGCATCCAGGAACAGCGTCCATCGAACTCCCTTCACCACGAGTGTGCCAAGGTTCGCGATGGTTGCGAGGCCTAACAACACCGGGTCGGCGTGCGCTATCGCGCTCCAGGCGTTTGCCCAGTCCACCTTGCGCGCGAACAATGCCAGCAGGACGATCGTCGCGGCGGGCACCGCCCAGTGAAGCCAACGCCGCTTCGCGCCAGAACCGCTCACGGCGTGGCCAGCGTCACGAAGGAATAGCCGCGGTCTCGTAGCCCGCGGATCATCTGCGGCAGCGCGCGTGCGGTCTGCATCCGATCGCCGGCGGGATCGTACCCGTCACCGTCGTGCAGGAGTACGATGGACCCAGGCCGTGTGCCGCGGATGACGCGTCCGGCGATCACCTCCGCCCCCGGTCGCGCCGTGTCCCACACGCCGAGCGTCCAGCCAACGGTCCGCTGTCCCTCGCTGCGCGCGATGGGGGAAACCCACGGATTCCGCTGGCCGTGTGGCGCGCGGAACAAGCGCGGACGCGCGCCGCCGGCCCGCTCGATGGCGGCCGCGCCGAGCACGATGTCGTCGCGAACATAGCTCGGCGACCGCCAAACCAGCTTCCGATGGTGGTAGCCGTGGTTCCCCACCACGTGACCTTCGGCCCTGGTGCGTTCGACGATTACCGGCCACCGATCGGCGTGACGCCCCAGCACGAAGAACGTCGCGGCGACCCCTTCCACGCCTAACGCGTCGAGGATCGCTGGCGTTGCCTCGGGATTCGGACCATCATCGAACGTCAACGCCGCGATCGGGGCGTCGCCCGGTAAGCGGCGCTGGACGCGCCCGAACAGTGGACTGTTGCGCTCGAAGGCGCCCCAGGCGAGCGCCCCGACCGACACGACTGCGGCGGACGCAATCGTGCCGATCATCGGGCGTTCACGCGGCGATACGTTCCGCGCCGAGAATCCGCGCGTACAGACCCAGGATCATGTCGCTGACCCGCGGCCACCCATACGACAGTGCCCGCTGGCGTCCGACGGCGCCCAGGCGCGCCCTCATCGCGTCGTCGTCGAGCATCGTCGCGAGCGCATCCGCCAGGGCGCCGGCATCGCCGCACGGTACGAGCAAGGCTTCTCGCTCGTGCGCGACGACGTTGCGGAAGCCATTCAGGTCCGAGCACACGATCGGTGTTCCGCACGCCATCGACTCGAGCAGCGTAATGCCGAATGAGGCTTTCGTTGTCGGGCAGGCGTAGAGAGAACAATTCGCGTAGTACTCTGGCCGCTCGCCAAGCACGGCACCCACGAAGGTGATGTCGGGATCGCCCGCCGCGAGCCGGCGGTAGTGGCTGCGAAGCGGCCCGTCGCCGACGATGACCAGCTGCGCCGGACGGCCCGGGCCGCGAATGCGTTTGAACGCATCGATGAGCGACGCGAGCCCGTTTCGTGGATCGAAACGTCCGAGAAAGAGCACCGAGGGAACGTCGGCGCGGATGCTCATCGGTCGCGGAGCATTCGGCGAAAAGAACTGGGTGTCTACGCCGTTCGGGATGTGCGTCCACTCGGTCTCGAAATAACGTTCGTGAGCCTCGACGACGGTCGGCGAGACGGCAACGGCCGCGGCGAGGCGGTCCATGCGACGCTGAAAATAGCGACGTCCGAGCGTGTAGCCGACCGAATACTCGAAGTAGGTGTGGAACGTACCCACGACCGGGCACTCGGCCTCGTCGACCGCGAGCACTGGCAGCACGGGGGCGAGGGGCGCATGGACGTGCACGATGTCATATGCGCCCTCCCGCAGGACATCGCGCACCTGGCGTCTCAGCGCGTGCCCGACCGTGATGCGCGCCAGCGAGCCATTGCCGTAGACGGGAACACTCCGCCCGACGCGAATGACATCCGGCGAGTCGACGGCTCCGGCGAGATTGGAGGTGATGATGTCGACGTGATGGCCGCGAAGCCGCGCCTCGCGCGCGAGAAAATGAACGTGCTCGCAGATTCCGCCGAGGTGCGGATAGTAATACTCCGTTACCTGAGCGATTCGGAGTCGATGCATGGCGGTGGGCCCGGACCGCGGCCGCGTGTGGTCGGATCGAAGCGCCTGTGCCCACTCCGCAATAGTGCATACACCGGACCGGGCCACGCGCGGTGAGCGCAATTCAGGGGAGTATGCCGGAGCCAACCTTAACAGACGGTTTCTTTGCGGGCGCCAATGAACCGTCGGCTCGTCACGCAGGTGAGCTCATCCGCATGCCGATCGAGCCTTCGTGTGGCGACCTACAGCTCGAACGTGATCTGCGAGCGGTCAGGCGGCGGCGGATTGTCGTCAGCCGGTGCGGGCGGGTCGCGCGGCGCGACGTCGGGCTCCGTGGGCGTATCGGTTGGGGTCCCATATGTTCGCAGCGAGACGTCGTCAGGCACGAAGTCCGGCGGTGGCTCTGGAATTCGGCGCGTCGACGGCTGTTGGCGACGAGCGTCGATGAGGTGATCGACCGCTGCCTTGGTCACGCCTAGCCGCTGTGCCAGCCGCTCGCGGAGGCCGTGATACGGCTTGAAGCCGCCGAGCATGTTGTAGATGAGAGCCGGGGTCACGCTTTCATCGCGCGCCCAGTCGGTGATCTTCTCCGGCCAGAGCAGGATCTGGACGACGAGCGATGCGGGCATGGCCGGCAGCTCGGTGTGGACGCGATAGAGCGCCTTGCGCTCGAGAGCGCTGAGGCCGTCGCGGTCGCGGGACGGCGGTGGGGGCAGCGGCACCCCGCCCGGGTCTCGCTCGAACACCGATGAGACTGATTCCATCCGAATCACCTGCCTTCGGCGGCGATCTGCGAGAAGCCAGAACCTAACGTGCCCTAACGAATGGCCGCGCCGCCTGACCCGAAAGTACAACGAAGCGGCCCTTCGCGCCATCGCTGACTGAAGGGCTGGGTTGTTAGGCGCTTGTGTTGAGTGGACGGGGTAACATACCTCCTTGGAGGTATCTTACCCTGCCGACCAAGTGACGAAGGCGTCTGGCTTTGGCGCGGCGAGGCCGCGCCATCGCTCACGACGACAGAACGCCAACCAAAGAGTGCCGCGGAACTGGCGGGCTCCTGTCATACAAAAACCGCGGGCGCCAACCTCGCACGAGGTGGCGCCCGCAGCACATCCAGGAGCTCAATTTTCACATGCCGATCAGCCCTTCCATACCCGGGACGAGACTCGAACTCGTAAGACCCGAAGGTCGGGGGATTTTGAGTCCCCTGCGTCTACCGATTCCGCCACCCGGGCGCGCTACTCCGACGCAATGTAGCGGCCTCGGTGGCGTCCCTCAACGCACGCGCGCAGCGCCCGCTGCCCTACGGCAGCGGGCGCTGCGCGCCCATCCCACCCCCTGCCCTCCGCTCCTGCCGCTGCCGGCGGATGTTCTCCAAGCGCTGGCGAAGCTCATCCTGAATACCGAAATACTTCGCTCGCTGCGTCGGCGTCATGAACGCCGAGAGCTCACGTTGCTCGCTCTCGGTAAGGTCCAGGCGTCGCCGCTGGATCGTGAGAAGCTCGTCGAGCAGCCCCGCGACCTTCTTTTGATCCGCGGAGTCGCCTGCCAGCACCTCGGCGCGCAGTGCCTGACGAGTGCGACGCTCATTGCGCAGCAACATCATGCGGTCGCGCTCGAATCGATCGTTGACCCGACCAAGCTGCTGCATCTGCGTGTCATCGAGATTGAGCCGTCGTTTCACGACCTCGGCAAAGCGCTCGCGAAATTGTCGCTCGAGCGCTGGCCCTTGCGGTCGGGCCCCCGCCTGAGCCTGGGCGCCATTCACGCGTTGCGCACCCGCGGGCGACGCCCCGAGGATCGCGCACAGTGCAAGCAGGACCAAGGTCCGAGGCCACACACTCGCGGCACGACGTGTCATCGCTGGCCCGTCCGGATTACCGGCAACACTGGCGTGGGATCGGGTTCTTCGGATGGAGCCAGTGGCGCGCGGTCCATCTCGTCGAGGGCGCCGAGCAGCGCCTTGATCGACGCGTCGTCCATGTCATCCGTGCCGCCGGAAAACGCAAGTTGCGCCTTCGGCGACGGCGTACGAGCAGAATGATTGACACGCCGAGTCGTATCGTGGCCGCCTGAAGGAGGGCCGGCTGCTCCGGTCGGTTTCGCCGGTTGCGCGCGCGTCGTATCGACAGACGAAGCAACGACGGTCGAATCGCGCGGCGGCGCTTCCGTCGATCGGCGATGCGCAACCGCGAGCGAAAGCCCGCCCACCGAGATCATCGTTAGGGCAGCCGCGACTCGCCAGTCGACCCACCGTTTCACGGGCTGGCCGCTATGCGCGCGTTGGGGGAGCGGCACCGGCTGGGGCAGCGCCGCCGCAATCCGCCGTACATCCACGGCGGGCGTGGCGGCGTAGGCAGATCGGACGAGCCGGAGCGTCTCGAGCTCGGACGAGCATTCCGCGCATGCGGCGACGTGGCGCTCGACACGCGCCCGCGTCGCGTCATCGAGCGCGCCCGCGGCCAGCTCGGGCAGCAGCTCACGCATCTCGACGTTCGCGCAGTCAAACATAGAGCGACTCCTTCACTGCTCGCATGGCATTGTGGTAATGCACCCGCGCCGCACCCTCCGTGCTTCCGACGACTTCAGCGATCTCTTTGTACGACAAACCTTCATTCACCCGCAACAGGAAAACCTCTTTCTGCAGCCGCGACAGCTGGTCGACAGCCTTTTTCACCCGCGACTCTGCTTCCTCGGCCACGATCTCGTCGAGCGCATCGAACTCCGTCGCCGCATCCACATCGTCCACCGAAGTATCGTCTCGGCGGCGACGCTCCGACCGACGACGGTCGAGAATGAGGCGTCGTTCGATCGTGAACAGCCACGTCCGGAGCGAGCTGTCGGCTCGAAACGAATGCAGTGACCCGAACGCCCGCACGAATGTGTCCTGGACCACTTCGTCCACGTCCGTGCGCTGACCGAGGCTGATGGCAAAGCGGGCGAGTGACGGCGCGTGCCTCGCCACCAGGCTCGTCGCGGCTCGCTCGTCGCCGGCTTTCCACCGGGCTATGAGCTCCAGATCGGTGGAATCGTCATTGGGCTCATGGTCCTGGGCCATGCGGGTCATTCTGTGAGACGCCCAGACGGAGGCGACGTTAAGAACCCGTTGACACTCGAGGACGAGGGCCCTAGGTTCGCGCGGACCAATGGCTTACGCAAGCACAACGCGTCCTGTCCGACCCTGGATCATCGGCCATCGCGGCTCTCCTCGAGACCACAGGGAAAACACGCTTCGGTCATTCCTGCGCGCCTTCGATGCCGGGGCCGAAGCGATAGAGCTCGACGTCCACGGGACTGTCGACGGCGCAGTAGTCATACACCACGATGCAACGACCAACTCGCGTCCCGGTGAATCCGGGCCGAGGGTCGCCATCGCAGACACGACGCTTTCGGCGCTTCGCGAGATACCGATCGCGGACGGGCCCATCCCCACCCTGAACGAGCTGCTGGCCCGGACGCCGGAGGACCGGGCGGTATTCGTCGAGGTCAAGGCGAAGGGGATCGAGACTGCGGTGGTGTCGGTCATTCGAGCAGCGGCAAAGCAGTGTGCCGTACACAGCTTCGACCATCGCGTGGCTCGCCGCGTTCGCGAGGTCGCGCCGGAGATTCCGGTCGGCATTCTCCAGACGAGCTACCCTATCGATCCGCTTCGTCCGATGCACGACGCCGACGCTCGCGATCTGTGGCAGCATTGGGAGCTGATCGACCGCGAGCTCATCGACGCCGTCCATGCCGATGGGGGCCGAGTCATCGCCTGGACGGTGAACGACGGTGACGTTGCACGGCGCCTCGCGAGCTGGGGCGTGGACGGCATCTGCACCGACGTGCCTGCGGTGATGCGGGCGCTCGTCGACGAAGCGGTTGCCTAGCGCCACCTCGCGGGAGGCAAGCCACTCTTCTAGGTTCGCGCTTCTGGAACGCTCTTTCAGATCCTGACTCCTTCCACCCTCACCACTCACTCATGAGACATCGATTCGTCGGATCGGTTGCCATGGGCGGCGTCGTCGCGGCGCTCGCGGCGTGCGCACCGGCAAAGTCGACGGCCGCCGCGCAACCACGCCCGGCCACGGCGCCAGCGCCGGCGCGCGATACGACCCGGTTGCCTCCCGGCGCCGGCGCCGTCTCCGCGCCTAACGCGGATCCCTTCCCGAGCACGTACGTCGTCCCGGCGTCCCGCGCAACGCTCATTCGTAACGTCACCGTTCTCACGGCCGCCGGGCCAACCATCCGCGGTGGCAGCGTCCTGTTGCGCGACGGGAAGATTGCCGCGGTCGGAACCTCTGTCACCGCGCCTGGCGACGCCGAGATCATCGACGGTCAGGGCAAATACCTGACGCCCGGAATCATCGATGACCACTCGCACATGGGGGTTTACGCGGCGCCGGGCGGAGACGCGCTCTCCGACGGCAATGAGTTGACGAACCCGGTCACCGCGAACGTGTGGGCAGAGCATTCGGTATGGCCGCAGGATCCGCAGTTTCCGCGTGCGCTCGCCAGTGGCGTCACAACCGCTCAGATCCTTCCCGGCTCAGGGAATCTCATCGGCGGCCGCAGCGTCGTGCTCAAACTGGTTCCATCCGCAAGCGTGCAGGGAATGAAGTTCCCCGGCGCGAAATACGGGCTGAAGATGGCGTGCGGGGAAAACCCCAAGCGCGTCTACGCGAACCGCGGGCCTTCGACCCGCATGGGCAACGTGGCGGGATACCGCGCGGCGTGGATTCAGGCCGAGGCCTATAGGCGCCGCTGGGACAAATGGAACGCGGACCATCAGGGCGACCCGCCGCAGCGCGATCTGGGGCTCGAGACGCTCGCCGAGGTACTCCGCGGAAACATTCTCGTCCACAATCACTGCTACCGCGCGGACGAGATGATGCAGATGATCGACATCGCGAAGGAGTTCGGCTACAAGATCCGCTCGTTCCACCATGGCGTCGAGGCGTACAAGATCGCCGACCGCCTCGCGAAGGAAGGCATCTCCGCGTCGTTATGGTCCGACTGGGGTGGCTTCAAGATGGAAGCGATGGACGGCGTGCGCGCGAACCTCGCGATGGTGAGCGCGGCAGGCGCTCGTGCGATCGTGCACTCGGACGATCCGTCCGGCATGCAGCGCCTGAACCAGGATGCGGCGAAAGCGATGGCGGCGGGCGAACAGATCGGGATTCACACCACCGAAGACCAGGCCATCAAGTGGCTCACGATCAACCCGGCATGGGCGCTCGGCCTGGATGATCGGATCGGGTCGATCGAGGTCGGAAAGAACGCCGACGTGGTGCTGTGGTCGGCCGATCCGTTCAGCGTGTACGCTCGAGTGGATCGTGTGTGGCTGGATGGCGCGGCCGCGTACGATCGCGCGAACCCGGCCTCATGGTGGCGGACGGATTTCGAGCTTGGCAATGTGCCGCTTCCTGCGGGAGGGAAATGATCATGCAGAACGGGAAGCGGGAAGCAGGAAGCGGGAAGCGGGCGAGACGGCGCGGCATGGCGTTGGCGCTCACGCTATTCGTCGTCCCCGCGGTTCGTGCGCAGACCGTGGCTATCACGGGCGGGAAGGTTTACCCCGTGAGCGGCCCGGCGATCGAGAACGGCACGGTCCTCGTGCGTGACGGGAAGATCGTCGCCGTTGGGGCGAACGTGGCGGTGCCTAACGGCGCGACGCGCATCGACGCTACCGGGAAGTGGGTCACGCCGGGGTTGATCAATGCACTGACAGGGCTGGGCGTGGCGGAGGTCAACGCGGTCCCGTCCACCGTCGACCGCACCGCGCGCGGCGACAGTGGAGTGGCGGCGTCCTTCCCCGTATGGGAGGGGATCAACCCTGCGTCGACCCTCTTCGCCCCAGCGAGAAACGAGGGTGTCACCTCCGTCGGCGTCATCCCAACGGGCGGTCTGATTGCGGGCCAAGCGGCGGTCATCGACCTCGTGCCGGGCACGCTCACGGACATGATCAACAAGGCTCCCATCGCGATGGTCGCGCAGTTCGGTGACGCGCGCGACGGCGGCTCGACTGCACGAGGCGAGCAGTTCGCGCGCCTCAAGGAGCTGCTCGAGGATGCGCGCGCCTACTCCCGCCGGCGCGCCGAGTTCGAGCGCGCACAAACGCGGCCGTTCGCCGCGCGCCGCGCGGATTTGGAGGCGCTCGTCCCTGTGGTCGAGGGGCGACTGCCGCTGTTGCTCAACGTGGATCAGGCGAGCGATATCGAAGCCGTGCTGCGCCTGGCGCGCGAGACCAACGTGAAGGTGATCGTCGCCGGCGGGGCCGAGTCGTGGGAGGTGGCCGACAAGCTCGCGGCGGCGAACGTTCCGGTCATCGTCGGCGCGATGATCAACATCCCGCAGTCGTTCTCCACGTTAGGCTCCCGCCAGGAAACCCCGGCCCTGCTTCAGCGCGCCGGGGTGAAGATGGTGCTGATAGGAACCGGAAGTGGCGAGGAGGGCTTCAACGTCCGGAACCTGAAGTACGATGCGGGCGTCGCCGTGGCGTACGGTCTCAAGTGGGATGACGCGCTCCGCGCGATTACGCTCACGCCCGCGGAGGTGCTTGGCGTGGCGAACCGGGTCGGGTCTCTCCAACCTGGTCGTGACGCGAATATCGTGGTGTGGAGCGGCGACCCGTTCGAGTTCGCGACGCGTGTCGAGCACGTACTGATCCGGGGCCGCGAAGTCGTCCAGCCATCGAGACAGGACGAGCTGATGCAGCGCTACAAGACGTATCCGCCGGCGTACCGCAAGCCCTAGCCGTCAGCCATCAGCCATCAGCTCGAACAGCGGAGAGCGAACGACGGACGGACGCTATTCCGATGTCTGGGCCGATGGCTGATGGCTGTTAGCTATATCGAGGGAATATCCGCCGGCGGAGCGGTATCAGCGGGTGGAGGTGACGCTTGTGCCGACGACGCCTGGGGGGGCTCTGTCGCCTCCGACTCGCGCTTTGGCGTCGCACCGAGGTCGCGTAGTTGTTGCTCGAGTCGCGTGGCCTCGGTCTCGTGCGTGGCGAGGGTCCCGCTCAACCGTGCGTACGTCTCGGCGTCCAGCTCCGCTCCCGACTGCTTCGCGCGATATACGGCGTAGCCGAGCGCCTGCGCCGCCTTGTCAGCCAGCTGCCGTGTTCTGAACGCCTCGAGGCGAACCTTGCCTTCATCGAGCGCGTTCTGCGCTGCCTTTCCTGCGCGATCGAGCTCGGTCTTGAGCTTGTCCCAGATTGCCATTGGTGATCTTCCGGTGAACGGGTCGCGTCGCACTACGACTTTGCTGCATACGATGTTGCACGCTCGGTGCCCAGTCGAGGTGCGTGAGGCACAAAAACACGAACGGCCCCGCCTTCGCGGGGCCGTTCGTGTTTCGATTGCAGGTCGTCAGGCCGCCGGAGTTTCGGCCGCCTGGTCGGGATAGACGCTGACCTTGAAGCGCGTCTTGCTCGCGTGCTCGAACTTCACGACGCCATCTATCAGCGAGTAGATCGTGTAGTCCGTGCCCATGCCGACGTTGCGGCCCGGGTGCCACTTGGTGCCGCACTGCCGGATGATGATGTTGCCGGCGATGACGCGCTCGCCCCCGAACTTCTTCACGCCGCGATATTTCGGATTGCTGTCGCGCCCGTTGCGAGACGAGCCGACGCCTTTCTTGTGAGCCATACTCGCCTCGTCTAGCGGAGCGTGATGTCCTTGATGCGGACTTCGGTGAAGCCCTGCCGATGCCCCTGCTTGCGGGCGTAGTTCTTTCGGCGCTTGAACTTGAAGACGATGATCTTCTCGCCACGGCCGTGCTTGACGATCTCACCCGTGACCTTCGCGCCCGAGAGGGCTGGCACGCCAGTGTGCACGTTGGTGCCGTCGGAGCCGAGGAGGACGTCGTTGAACTCGATGGACGCGCCGGCGTCGCCGAGAAGCGACGGAACTCGGAGCGTCATGCCCGGCTCGACTCGAAACTGCTTCCCGCCGGTGCGAATGATCGCGTAAGACATGTGCAGATCTCAGTAAAGACTACGGTGGACAAGAGCCTAGCAACTTATTCTGTAGGCACTTAGGTGTCAACCGACAGGCGGCGGTGGGCGGCGGGGTACGGGCGACGGCTAAGAGGCGGAAACCCTCGCGAGGCATCTCGCACCGAGATGAGCCTCCCGAGGGTTCTCCGCTTCTCCTCGCCGCCGCCCGTCGCCGGTCCCGCGTCCCCGGCCGTCAGGCCACTGCGTACTGCTGCGTGACGTCCCTTCCGGCGCCCTTGACAACCAGCTTGAACTCGTCCGGCCGAAGCAGTGGGTCATCACGCACTTCGAGCGAGAACCCAACACTCTTCTCGAGCTTCTTCACGACATCGGGCTCCTGCTCCAGGACGTACATCGCCACGTCGGGGTGCAGGCGAATCACGAGGTGATCGCGCCGTCCCTCCACCGCCATCCGCTTCACCGAGCGTTCCATCCGACGGATGATCGTCTCGGGCGTGAACACGCGCCCCGTTCCGTGGCAGGTCTGGCAGGGCTCGGTCATGCTCTGGAGATGGCTCTGCCGTACGCGCTGTCGCGTCATCTCGATCAGACCGAGCTCGCTGACCGAAAACGCCTTCGTTCGCGCGCGGTCGCGGCCCAGGTGGGTGCGCAACTCCTGCAGCACCTTATCCCGGCTCTGCTTCGACTCCATGTCGATGAAATCGCACACGATGATGCCGCCTACGTCGCGCAAGCGAAGCTGCCTCGCGACCTCGCGAGCCGCCTCGAGATTCGTCTTCAGGATCGTCTTCTCCGGATCCTTCTTGCCCGTGTAGCGACCGGAGTTCACGTCGATCGACACGAGCGCTTCGGTCGGCTCGATGATCAGATAGCCGCCGGACGGCAGATCGCAGCGACGCTTGAAGAGGTCGCGGATCTCCGTCTCGATGTCCGCCTTGTCGAATAGCGGATTCGGTTCCTCGTACAGCTTGATCCGATCGATCAGCTCCGGGGCGATGCCCTTGAGGTACTCGATGATCTCGTTGTAGACCTGCTTCGAGTCGACCGTGAGGCCTTCGATCTTCGTGCTGAAGAGATCGCGAATGATGCCGCGCGTCAGGCTGGTCTCACGGTGTACAACCGCAGGGGGTCGGAGGAAATGGGTCTTCTTCTTGATCCGCTTCCACTGCCCGATGAGCGTCGTGAGCTCCCGGCCGAACGTCTCCTGCGTCACGTCTTCACCAACGGTGCGAACGATGACGCCGCCGGAATCTGCTGGCAGCACGCTTTGCACCTGCTCGCGAAGTCGTTGACGTTCTGCGCGCTCGCCGATCTTTCGGCTGACGCCCACGCGGCTCGCGAATGGCATGTAGACGAGGAAGCGCCCTGCGAGTGAAATCTGCGCGGTCACTCGTGGCCCTTTCGTACTGATCGGCTCCTTGGAGATCTGCACGAGGATCTCCTGGCCGCGCTTCAGGAGATCCTGAATGGGCGGGGCCTTCGCGCGACGGCCACGCGACGGCGTGTCCTCCGCATCGCTGGCCTCTTCCTCCTCGGCGTCCTCGTCGTCGCCGTCCTCGTCGAACACGAGATCCGACGCGTGAAGGAAGGCACTCTTCTCGGTGCCGATATCCACGAACGCCGCTTGTATGCCCGGAAGAACTGCTTCGACTTTACCGAGGTAGATATCGCCGACCATCCGCCGGGCTTCCGGACGGTCGACGAGGAGCTCGACGAGCTGGTCGTCCTCGATGATCGCGACCCGCGTCTCGCGCGGGTTCGCATTGATGAGAATTTCTCGCTTCATGTGTTCCAGCCGGCAGCGCGAGCCAAGGCGACTCCCTGGGCACTGCCCGGCGATGGGAAAAAGTTGTGGAGGAACGACGCGTCCGAGCCTTCATGCCTCGGGCCTGTTCCAGTTGTGGGGCGTTCCACTGGTGGGTGATCGGGCACGCGCCATCCGGCAGACTCGCGACGCGCGCCTCGTCCTCGGCACAACGGCGCCGGGAGGCGAGGGTGGTCGTAGCCTGCAGTGAGCGGAGTTGCGTGCGATCGACTCGTGCCTGAGTGGCACCGCCACGAGCGGAAAAGCCACGCTCGGCAGACG
>Ga0207701_10000013_pt1 | contig 130933 bp, 113 predicted proteins | sample KBSSwiSSwithPhiX_FD_184294 | JGI IMG/M metagenome (GOLD analysis project Ga0207701, IMG submission 184294) | Switchgrass rhizosphere bulk soil microbial communities from Kellogg Biological Station, Michigan, USA, with PhiX - S5 (SPAdes) (version 2) | ecosystem: Environmental > Terrestrial >...
CCCGCCGTACAAAAGACCGCGGCGCGGCTCGACGGCGCCCGTTCCGTGATGCAGCTCGGAGTTGATCTCGCCGCCAATCAGAAAGACGAGCATCGAGAAATACATCCACGTGAGCAGCGCGATTACGCCGCCGATCGCGCCGTACGTGGCGTTGTAGTTCGCGAAATGCGCCATGTACACACGAAGCGCCACGGTCACCAACGCCCACCCGACCGTCGTGAATATGGCTCCCACGAGCACTTGCTTCTTGCTCTGGCGGAGGTTCGGCAGGAAGTAGTACGAGAGGCCGGCGATCGCGATGAGCAGCGCGAAGGCGATCGGCACCTGAATGATGGTCACCAGTGTGCGCGTGCTGGGCTCGAGCGCGAGTCGACTGGCGAGCCAGCTCGTGATCTTGTCGCCAGCGAGGATCATGACCGTCGAGATGAGAATCACGAAGCCGATGACGACCACGCTCGCTATCGCGATGAGCTTCTGCTTCCACCACGGGCGGGTGTCCTTGACGTCGTACGCGACGTTCAGCGCTCCAATGAGCGCTCCGAACACATTCGATCCGGCCCAGATCGCGAGCAGTGCGCCGACGGACATGAGTCCCGGCGCATTCTTGGCGAAGACGACATCTTTGATCACGCCGCCGATGAGGGCCCAGCCCTCGCTGGGTACGACCTGCTGCAACTGCGACGTGAAGAGTGCGAACGTCTCCTGCTTGTTACCGACGAGGCTCAGCAGGGGCGCGATGAACAGGAGCAGCGGGAAAAGCGAGAAGAAGAAGTAGTACGCGGTCTGCGCCGCCAACCCCAGGAGATTGTCGTCCAACGTCTCCTTCAGCGCCTTCTTCGCGATCGCCCCGGCTCGGTACCCCAGTAAAACCATGCGCCACTCCCGTCGTGTGGCGCGCGACAAGCGCAAATGGTGTGCGAAGCGGAGGGAGGGCTAACGCCCCGTCTTGTCGATCGAGAGCTTACCGAAGACCGTCTCCGCCGTAACGCGGAGCTTGTGCGGGGCCGAGTCCCAGTTCTTCGAAACCCAGCCACCATCGCGCTCGGTCAGGCCTTCGTGGTCGAAGGATGCCAACGTCTTGTCGAGCGTGACGTGCACGCCGACATCGGAGGGGACATGAATGGTGACGATCCCGAGCGTTACGTCGACGCGAAGGTCGATGTCCTGAGTCCACTGGCCACCAAGGTCGAGCTCGACGCTCCCGATGCCCGCGTCGACCCGAATGTCCCGCGCGTTGGCGTTCGCAAGGCGATCTCCTCGAAAGCTGGCCGCGCCAAGGGAGACCTCGAGCACGCTCATTCGTGTCGCATTCAGCGAATCGAAGCGGAGCTTCGCGTCGCTCGCGCCAGACTCGACGTGCAACCGCGAGATTCGGAGTCCCGTGAGATCGAGGTCGGATTCCACGGCGCCGAGATCGAGGCTCAGGTCGAGCGGCGCGCTCCGCGAAAGCTCGAGTTGCAGGTGGCCTGCGTCCGCGTCGTTCCGTCCGGAAAACCGCATCTCCGACTTCTGCATACCGATTTGCAGCTTGCGAGACGCGACGTCGAACGTGTGGCGCGGCTGGGCACGCGTCGCGTCGTATCGAAGCTGCATGTGATAGAGCAGCGGATTCGACGTCGCCCTAACGCCGATCCGCCCGGTTCCGTACACGACCTGGACCGACGCCGGCGCGGAATCGGTGAGCTGTCGTGCGACGTCGAGCGTGCGCCAGCTCTGGGCGGTCGCAGTCGACGTGACGACCGATACCGCGACCGACGCGAGCCCCAGCGCGAAAAATCGGCTCATGCGTGACGTTACCGGTCGCGTCCAGAGGACGACGGCGTTGGCCGGCGTGCGGCCACGACGCCAGTGACCGGCGTCGGTGTCTGCCACGGAATGTCGTTGACCGCTGCGAACGATGCGGTGGGTGCGGACCGTTTCGTGCCCCCTCGTGAAATCACGGCGGCGCCAAGACCCGCGGTCGTCGCGACCCACGTGATCGCCACGGCAACTCCGCGAAGTACCGTCTCCACAACGGGGGCCCACGCGAACGCCGAAGCGAGCACCCACAATCCCATGTAGATGGACACACCGACCACGAGGGCTCGAAGGGCCGCGCCGCGCGCTGAATACCGCTTGCTCGCGGCAGGTGCGACCGATTCGCCGGTGATGCGCGCGATGGCGAGGAACCCGAGCGTGATGAGGCCCACAACCGCGAGCACGAACGCCACGATCGCGAACGGAATGAGCAGTACGCCGAGAATCGTGACGGCGAGCGCGATGACGAGGAGGCACAGCACCGGCGCGAGGGCCAGCTGTGTCGCTATCCCGGCCCAGAACGAGCGGCCGAATCGGCCCTCGAGGGAATCCACGACCCCGTCGAGATAGTCGCCCGCAAACAGCAACACACCTATCGCCATGAGCACGAGGATGATCAGCCAGCTCGACGAGAGGGCGAGGGCGTGCCGCGTGCTCCCCGCTCGCGACTCCGCCTCGGCAGCTTGCGGGACGGCGCCGAGCGCGCCGGCGAGCTGACGGATCTCCCCTCCAACGATTCCCCCGGCGAGGTTTACGGTGCCTAACGCCGATACGGCATTGCCGGTGATGCGGGCACCCGGGTGCACGATGACATCACTGCCGATCGCGATCGCGTCGCCGTTCACCGTGCCGTAGACGTGCAGCGGACCGCCGGCTACTGCGACCGGGCCCGCCACTGTGGTGCCCGCCGGAATGGTCCGGCCGCCCATCGCGATCTGGTTCTCTGGCGGCAGGGCGACGGCTTCGGGATCTCGACGATACCGGCTGACGAGCTGGGTCAGAGAATCGACGGTCGCCTTGGACAACTGAACCTTGCCCGAATCAGTCGATTCGACGGCAACGGCCGGCGCCGCAACCTTCGCGGCCGAATCGGCGGCTGGCTTCGCGGTTTTCGGGTTCTGCTGGATGGCGGCGGCCTGCCGAGCCGTCAGCGGCGCCACAGCAACCGCGAGGATCAGCGGGAGAATAGCCGTTCGCATTTGGCTCAGGTTGCCCGGCGTCGGCGAGCGGTCGCTACGAGAGCCCTGAGCCCGACTGCAGCCAGGACGACGATCACGAGGAAGCTGGTTACCCCTGCGACGGCTGCCACTCCACCGGTGCGCAGTGCGTCGACCGCGGCGCTTCCGAAGGTGCTGGCGATCGCCGAGCCGAGCGAGTCGAATAGGGCAGCGCGGACGCGCTGGCCGGCGAGGTCGAAGAAGAACAGGAAGGCATCGAGCCTCACTGCCATCCAGACCGCGCTGAGTGATACGATGAGGGCGAAAACAGATGTCGCGGCGACGCCAATGAACCGGGCGGGTCGGGACGCGGGCAGCCATCGCTTCGCCGTGTCGAGCGCCGAAACGTGCCAGGGTTCGAAGACCTGGACCTGTGTCATCACCCGGTCTCTGAAGAGCGGAGATGGCGCAAAATGTGGCATGCGCTCGAGGGCGCTAACCACCTGCCGAGCTTCGGCCAGATCGGCACGACACGTCGGGCAGTTTTCGACGTGCGCCAGGAGCGGAGCGACGCCGAATCCGGCCTCGCCGTCCAGGAGCTGGTCGATTTCGTCTGGGAGTAGGTGCCTGTGTTCCACAAATCCTCCAACCGGGCCGTACGGGCGGGCTTAGAAAGGGTTTCAGGTAGATTTGGGTTGCGTTACCCGGGGCCCTTCACGTGTTCGAGCGCCTCGCGCAGCTCATGGCGTGCGCGATGGATATAGGTCTTTACGGTGCCCAGAGGCAGGTCCAGCGTGGCAGCGATTTCCTCGTACGATCGCCCCTCGACGTGACGCAGCATGATGCATGAACGGTACTCCGGGCGGAGGCGAGCGATTGCCCGCTCGATCGCGGTGCCGAGCTCTCGCGCCTCCATCTCCTCGAGCGCCGATTCCTGCCGGGCCGTCAGGTCGAACGACGTCGCCTCGACCTCCGCGGCCGTCGCGGCGTGGGGCGAGCCATCGATACTGATGGTGTCCAACTGACGTTTACGCAGATGGTCGATCGCGACGTTGTTCGCGATCTTGAAGAGCCAGCTGGAGAGCTTGAACTCGGGGCGATACCGGTCGATGTGGTTCAGCACCTTGATGAAGGTGTCCTGCGCGAGGTCCTCGGAGATCTCGCGGTCCCGAACCATACGGAAAATCAGGGAAAAGACCGGCCGCTCGTACCGTCGGAGAAGCTCGCGGAACGCCGCCTCTCGCCCTTGCTGGGCGAGCGTGACGACATCGGCGTCCGGTAGGTTCGCTAAGTCGAGTGATGGCGCCATGCAGGAGACGGCGGCGGCTCCACAAGAGACAGCGTCGCCGGCGGTGGGAGGAAGCTATACCTTTCGGTCCGAATGCCAACAGTCGACCTCGAGAAGACCGAAGCCCGAGCCGCCGCCGCAGGTGGCGCCGAGAAGCGCGCCTACGTGCGCCGTGTCTTCTCGGAGATCGCGCCCCGCTACGATCTCCTCAACCACCTTCTCAGCTTCAACATCGATCGCGGCTGGCGGCGGCGCGCCATCGCGGCGCTCGATCCACTTCGAAACCCGACCGGAGTCTACATCGATCTTTGTGCCGGGACGCTCGATGTTGCGTCGGAGCTTTCGCAGACCCGAGGATTTCGGGGGCTCGTGCTCGGAACCGACTTCGCCGAGCCAATGCTCCGGGCCGGACTGAACAAGGCACCTCGCGTGCTCGTGGCTCCCGTCACGGCCGATGCTCTGGACCTTCCAGTGGCGGACGACATCGCTTCCGGCGCCATCGTTGCGTTCGGGATCCGGAACGTCGCGAGCCTCCCGGCCGCTCTGGCCGAGGCCTATCGCGTTCTCGAACCAGGCGGCCGGTTCGTCATTCTCGAATTCTCGACGCCACGCTCGCCCGTGGTGCGCGGGGTCTACCACACGTATTTCCACGCCATATTGCCCGCGGTCGGCCGGATCGTGAGCAGACACCGCACCGCCTATCGGTACCTCCCCGAGTCGGTCGCGCGATTCCCAATGCAGGAGGAGCTCGCGCGCGCCATGCGCGACGCCGGGTTCGTGAACGTTCGGTGGGAGACGCTGACCATGGGGATTGCCGCGATTCATGCCGGCGACAAGCCGGGAAGCCCTCCGATCTGAGCCGCTCGCCTCGGGCAGACCGTCACTCACTCATGACCCTCGATTCGCTCTCCGATTTCATCACCGCTATCGAAGGGGCCGGCGAGCTCGTCCGCGTTAGGCAGCCCGTTGCGGCGAAGCTCGAGATGTGCGAGATCGCCGACCGGGCAATGAAGCTGCCGGGTGGCGGGCCCGCGCTGCTCTTCGAGCAGCCCGTGCTCGATGACGGCACCATCTCCGCCTTTCCGGTGGCGATCAACCTGTTCGGCTCGATGAGCCGCATGGCACTCGCCCTCGGCGTTCGCGAGCTGGACGAGATCGGCGCGCGGATCACGCAGCTGATGGATCTCAAGGTGCCCGACGGCATCGTGGCGAAGCTGTCGCTCATCCCGCGGCTGCTCGAGGTCGCGCGCTTTCCTCCGCGGGTGAAAGGCGGGTCGCCACCGTGCCAGGACGTCATCTGGCAGGGCAATCAGGTCGACCTGCGCAGATTGCCGGTGATGACGACCTGGCCGGAAGACGGCGGGCCCTACATTACGCTGCCCATGGTCATCTCGCGCGATCCGAAGCGTGGGATCCGAAACGTCGGTATGTATCGCGTCCAGGTGCTCGGTCCGCGAACCGTCGCGATGCACTGGCAGCGTCACAAGGTCGGCGCGGCCCATTGGCGCGAGATGGCGGAGCGTGGCGAGACGATGCCGGTGTGTATAGCCATCGGTGCCGACCCGGCTTCGATCTATTCGGCGTCTGCGCCACTGCCGCCAACCGTGGACGAGTTTCTGTTCGCCGGCTTTCTCCGAGGCGCACCGGTTCACCTGGCGAAAGCGATCACCTGCGAGCTCGACGTGCCGGCGGCTGCCGAGTTCGTGCTCGAGGGCTACATCGATCCGCGAGAGGCGCTCGTCGTCGAAGGGCCGTTCGGCGACCACACCGGTTTCTACTCTGAAGCCGATCTCTATCCGCAGGTGCACATCACGGCGGTCACGATGCGCCGCAACCCCGTCTACGCATCGACCATTGTCGGGCGCCCGCCGATGGAAGATTTCTATCTCGGTCATGCGACCGAGCGCATCTTCCTGCCGCTGCTGAAACTGACGATTCCCGAGATCGTCGACTATCACATGCCCGCCGAGGGGATCTTCCACAATCTCGTGTTCGTGTCGATCGACAAGCAGTATCCCGGGCAGGCCTACAAAGTGATGAACGCCATGTGGGGGCAGGGGCTCATGTCGCTCGCGAAGGTGCTCGTGATCGTCGACAAGGAAGTCAACGTGCGGAACCCGCAGGAAGCCTGGTGGGTGGCACTCAACAACATCGACCCGGAGCGTGACACGCGCTTTACGATGGGCCCGGTCGATGTTCTCGACCACTCGAGCCGGGCATTCACATACGGCTCGAAGATGGGTATCGACGCGACTCGGAAATGGCCCGAGGAAGGGTTCACTCGAAACTGGCCGAAGGTGATCGAGATGGATGCGACGACACGGACTCGGGTCGATGCGCTCTGGCCGCAGCTGGGCATCGGGGCGCGCGGGTGATCGGGAGATGATCGCGCTGCTCCCGGTGACGATGCTGCTACAGGAACCGGCGGGCTATAACCCGGCGCGCCTGTACTTCACGCTTGCCTTCATGTTCGTGTTCGTCGGCGCCGCCGTTGCGTTCGTTCGGATTCGCTACTCGAAGCGGCTGATCGCGGACATCGCGCGCACACTCGGCATCTTCATGCTCGTGATCGGAACGATCGTGTACACGGTCGCGTTCCGCGGGCTGCGACCGGTCGAGGTGATTCTCGCGTGGGTGCTGTCGCTCGGGGCCATCGCGTGGTTCGTCGTCAAGCTCAACGCCATCATGTCACGGCCGCTGGCACTGCTCGAGAGCCTGGCCTCCGCGGTCCGGCGCGGCGACTGGGCGATGTTGCTGCGCGGCGACGACGGCGCTGCGAGTCAGGATGTCGGCGTGGCGCTGAGCGAAGTCGGTGCGCTGATCGGCGAGACGCGGAAGACCGCGACGGAGGTGCTGGGAGCTTCAACCGATGTGGCACGAATTGGCGCGACGGTTGCCGACGGCGCCGGCCGCATTTCGACGTCGCTCACCGGCGTATCCGGCGGTGTGAGCCGCAGCATGGATGCTGCCCGCCAGATTCGTCAGGCGGCCACGCAGCTCGACGAGGCGGCTGCCGCGACCCATGCCTCGGCGCGCGAGTCGCGCGAGATCTCGGCGAAAGTCGAGGCCAGCGCACAACTCGGCGTTAGGCGTGCGGCCGACGCGATGAAGACGGTCACCGAGCTGACGGAGCTGGCCCGTGACCTCGTGGAACGGATGGGCGCGCTCCGAACCGCTTCCGGAGACATCGGTGACGTCACAACCGTCGTCGGGGACATTGGTCGCCAAACGAACCTCCTCGCGCTCAACGCATCGATCGAGGCTGCGCGCGCCGGCGAGGCAGGCCGCGGGTTCGCCGTGGTTGCCGAGGAAGTGGGAAAGCTGGCGATGCAGAGCGGCGGTTCCGTTGGCCGAATCGAGGTTCTGGTACGCGAGATGATCGATCGGATCGAGGACGCGTCAGGGCGCGTCGCGAGCATGGAATCAGCCGTCAAGCGAGGCGAGCAGGTGATGCAGGAAGCCGTCACGGTGTTTCAATCCATCGAACAGGACGCCCGACGCACGCTATCGTTGGCGGAGGCAGTGCTACGGGCATCGGAGCGGCAGGACCTACTCGTCAGGCAAATGAACGACGCATCCACGCTCGTCGCCGACGCCGCCGACGCATCGTCCGCTGCCACGGACGAAGCGGCGCGAGCGATGCAGCATCAACGGTCGCTCACTGAACAGCTGCGAGAAACGGCGTACGCGCTCGAGCGCTCGGCGGGTACCCTCGGTGAAGTCGTGTCGCGATTCGGTGCGGGAGGGGGTGGGGAATGACTCGACTACGGGAAGGTCAGACCTTCGACGGCGCCTCACGGGTCGTCCGCTACGTCAACTTCGTGAAGTTGCCGCACACGGTGTTCGCGCTCCCGTTCGCGCTCGTGGGTGCCACACTGGCGAGCTATACGCACGCCGTGACCCCCGCGACGCTGGGCTGGATCGTGCTTGCCTTCACCGCGGCGCGCTTTGCGGCAATGGGATTCAATCGCATCGTGGACCGGCAGATCGATGCGAAAAACCCGAGGACTGCGAAGCGGGAGCTTCCCGCCGGCCTCCTTGGAGTCCGCGAGGCCTCGCTCGCGGTGCTCTTCGCCTGCGTCGTGTTCGTCATCGCCGCTTGGCAGCTCAACCCACTTTGCGCGCTGCTGAGTCCAATCGCGCTCGGCTGGGTGCTGTGGTACAGCTACACGAAGCGATTCACACACTGGTCGCACATCGTACTCGGCATCGGACTCGCGATCGCTCCGGTCGGCGGATACCTGGCCGTGTCCGGCGCCTGGAGCACGCCGTGGTGGATGTTGATCGCCCTGGCGACCGGTGTGTCGTCCTGGACTGCTGGCTTCGACATCCTCTACGCCCTGCAGGACGAGGCATTCGACCGCGCCGAACACCTGCACTCCGTGCCTGTCCTATTCGGACGGCGCGGGGCGCTCACGATTGCTCGGGCTCTTCACGTGCTGACGATCGTGTCGCTCGCTGCCGTGGGCGCGGCCGTGCCGGTGGGGTGGCTATACGCCCTCGGCGTGTTCGTCGCCGCTGCGCTTCTCCTGTACGAGCACTCACTCGTGCGCGGCGATGACCTTTCGCGCCTGGACGCGGCGTTCTTCACGATGAACGGTGTCATCAGCCTAACGTTTTTCGGTTTCGTGCTCGCCGAGCGCCTGGTGCGATGAGCGTGGCCGCCGCGCGGCCGATCGTGATGGCGGTGACGGGCGCCTCGGGCGCGCCGTACGCGGTGCGTCTGCTCGAGACCCTGATCGAGCGCCGACAGCAGGTATCCCTGATCGTCTCGGACCATGGGCTGAGGTTGCTCGATACCGAGTTGGGCATCGGATCGGTAGCGGCGCTCCGTGATCGTATCGGTGGCGCGAGGTGGGATGAGACGGTTCGTGTCTTCGACGATCGGGATCGCGGTGCGGCACCCGCGTCCGGATCCGCGCTGACGGCGGGCATGGTGATCTGCCCCTGTTCAATGGGCACGCTGTCGGCGATCGCCGTTGGGGCATCCCGATCGCTCGTCGAGCGTTCCGCCGATGTCGCGCTCAAGGAGCGGCGGCGTCTGATTCTGGTTCCGAGAGAGACGCCGTACAGCGCGATCCACCTCGAGAACATGCTTTCACTCACCAGAGCCGGCGCTGTAATACTTCCCGCTTCGCCTGGCTTCTACCATCGGCCGGCCACCATCGATGACCTCGTGAATTTCGTGGTGGCTCGCGTGCTCGATCATCTCGGTGTAGAGCACTCGCTCGTGCCGCGATGGGGGGGGGAGGCAGACGAGTGACTGTACCGGGAACGCCCGCCCGTGTCATCGGCGTCATTTCGGACACACATGGGTTGCTGCGCCCTGACGTGCACACGGCGCTCGCCGGTGTAGAGCTCATTCTGCACGCGGGCGATGTCGGCGGCGATGAGATCCTGATCGAGCTCGGACTGATCGCGCCGGTGCGAGCCGTCTACGGGAACACCGATGCCCCCGATCAGCCAGGGCTCGCGGCGTCGATCGACATGGCGGTCGACGGCGTGTCGATCCACGTGAGCCACGGTCACGAGGTCGGGTCACCGACTCCGCAGAAGCTATTGGAGCGCTACGCCGCGGACGTCGTCGTGTACGGACATACCCACCGCCCGTTGGTTGCGCGCGCTTCCGATCGGCTGGTGCTGAATCCCGGCGCGGCGGGGCCGCGGCGGTTCGACATCATGCCGAGCGTGGCTCGGCTGACTATCGCGGATGGGCGGGCCGAGGCGGACATCATCGCGCTGCGGACCTAACGAGTTCGAGCGAGTGCGAGGCATCAACGACTCAAACCCCGTGAGGAGCTGGCTTCCCACGGGGACCGAACTAACGCGATGATTGCTGCCTAACCGGGCGTCAGACGACTTTGAAGTGCGAAGCGGGGTACAGGTAGTCTTCGCCCGAGTTGTCGACGATGCGGTAAAAGGACCCACCGCCCTCGACGCCAAGCATCTCGTAGATGCGGCCGAGCGTGAGGTCGTGACAGCCACCAGGTTCGTCGCAGCCGGGATACGTCAGCCACGGCCGCACGCTGATGCACTGCACCAGGGTCGTCGGTTGCCAAGAGGTCGTCATCGCTTACTCCCGGAGCTAGAGGCCGTGGCGCTGGAGCGCCGCGGCGCGACTCGAGCGAAATGTGCAATTCACCGGCCACCCTCCCTCTGACGACCGGTGCGGGATTCAGTTGCGTGTGTGATGCCTGTTACACCGGCTGCGATCGAACGGCGCTGCGTGTGTTGTCGAGCTCGGCCGGGTTGCGACGGAACCACGACGACAACAACAACAACTCATCGATCTCGTGCGTCGGCACGGACGCGGTTTGCCGTTCGGGCGGCGAAAACACCGACTGGACCAACGCGTCCAGCGACTGCCGATCCCGTGACGTTCGCGGGGCAGGGACTTCGGCCCGCACACGCCCCCGTCGAATGAGATACAACCGATCGTCGCCTTCGTGTCCTTCAACCGTGTAAAGAAATGACAAAGTTTCGACGGCGAATCTCAGGCGCCCGAACTGCTCGCGGAGCTCTTCCAGCCGGTGAAGCTTGTCGCGCAGGGTCGCGGCTCGCTCGAACTCCATGCGGTCGCTCGCCAGTTGCATCTCCCCGCGGAGCCGCTCGATCGGTCCGTCGTCAGAGCCCTCGAGAAACGCGCGAGCCATCGATACGCGCTCGGCGTACGCGTTTACCGTGCACGCACCGACGCACGGTCCGAGGCATTTCCTGACTTCGTGCCTAATGCACCCAGGAGTCCGGGCTGGCGCTCCGAAGAGGTCACCCTGATCAGCAAAGTACATCTTCTGATCGAGCGAACAATCGCGGAGGCCAAGTGCATCACTCAGTTCACGCACGGCCTCGCCGATTCGCTGAGCCCCGACGAACGGCCCGTAGTAGACGCCGCCATCCTCGCTGCCGGCGCCACGAACGACCATGAGCTTCGGTGCCGCACCGCGACTGAGCTTGATGAACGCGTAGTGACGCGCATCACGCTTCATCGCGACGTTGAACCGAGGCCGGAGCCGCTTGATGAGCCGCAACTCCGTCAGCAGCGCGGCAAACTCGCTCGGTGTGTACTCCCAGTCGATCGTTGTCGCCTCGCGCAGAATGCGTGCACCCTTGTCCTCCGGATAGGCGCAGCGGAAGTAGCTGAGGAGCCGCGTCCGAACTTTCTTCGACTTGCCCACGTACACGACCTCGCCGTCGGGCGAAAGCATTCGATAGACACCAGGCCGGTCTTGAGCGCCTTCCCGGACCACTCCGCGCATTCGCGTGAGGTCTTCGTCCGAGGTTTGCGCTCGGTGCGATCGTCTCAGCGCTGACATTGCCAGCAGAACACGGTGGATCGCCCGTCGATCGCGTGCGTTGAGACGAGCGTGCGTCCGCATCGCACGCAACGCTCGCCTTCTCGCCCGTATGCCTGCAGGCGGTCCGCGAAAGATCCTCGCGCCCCCGAGGCATCGCGATAATCACGGAAACTCGTGCCGCGTGCGGCCACGGCCTCGGTCAGCACCGCACGCAACTCAGTGTGCAAGCGCGTGGCATCGGCCGGCGACAGAGTCGCTGCCGGCCGAGACGGGTCTATCCTGGCCCGCCAGAGCGCTTCGTTTGCGTAGATGTTGCCCACTCCAACGAGTCGACGTTGGTCCATCAATACCCGCTTGACCGCCTGTCGGGACGCCCGAAGAATGGCCGATAGTCGTTCGACGGTAAAGACCGAGTCGAGCGGCTCGTCGCCGAGGCCATCCGAGTAGCGGGCGAATCGTCGCTCGTCCATCACGCTCACCGTCCCCAGCCGGCGAATGTCTCTGTAGTGGAGCGAGCGCGCGTCCTCGAGCACGAACTCGACCGTCGAGTAACGTCGCTCGTTCTCCGGAAGCGCGCCGTCATCGATGAGGAGTGCGCCGGTGAAGCGCGGCTGGACGACGATTCGATCGCTCGACGAGAGATCGAGCACGATCAGCTTCGCGCGGCGCCATGCATGATCTATGGCGACGCCGAGGACGCGGCGGCGGAGCTGACGAGCGTCGACCTCGCGTAGCACGTCGGCGCGCTTGACCCTAACGTCGATGATCCGGCTGCCAGCGATCGCGCGGTCGAGGTCGCGCGCGATCGTCTCGGTCTCAGGTAGCTCGGGCACGTCGTGCCGACTCGCGCCATCCAACGTCGGCGCGATACTGCTTGCCCTGGAACTTGACGCCCGCGGCGTAGTCTGCGCTGGCCCGCTGTGCCTCGTCGAACGTCTCGGCGACCGCCGTCACCGACAACACCCGGCCACCCGCTGTCACCAGCGTGCCGTCCGGCCTCCGTGCCGTCCCGGCGTGGAACGGGATGACTCGATCATCCGGCTCGGGGAACGTGATCGCATCTCCGGTGACCGGCGACTCAGGGTAACCGCGCGCGGCGAGAACCGTCGTGACCGCGTACGCCGATCGCCACTCGAACCGGTGAACCGTTCGTAGCCCATCGCCCGAAGCAACCGCCAGGAACGCGTCCAGCAACGAGCTCTGCATGAGTGGAAGGATCGCCTGCGTTTCGGGGTCACCGAACCGACAATTGAACTCGACGACCTTCGGCCCCTCGTCGGTAATCATGAGGCCAGCATAGAGAAGGCCGCTGAACAGGCATGCGCGCTCGCGCAGCGCCCCGAGCATCGGTTCGATGATTCGCGTTGTCGCTTCCCTAACGATGGAGTCGGTTCCGGTCGCAACCGGGGCGTACGCGCCCATGCCGCCGGTATTCGGCCCGGCATCACCAGCGAAAAGCCGCTTGTGGTCCTGCACCGGCAGCATCGTTAGGAACCGCTCGCCATCGGTCAGCGCGAATAGCGAAAGCTCTTCGCCGTGCATGAACTCCTCGACGAGCACCTCACTCCCGGCATCGCCGAGCGCGCCGTCGCGCAACATTCGATCTATCGCGGCGTGGGCCTCTGCGACAGTCTCACAGACCACAACGCCCTTGCCCGCCGCGAGCCCCGTCGCCTTGATCACGACCGGTGTCCCGAGCTCCGCGACCGCGCGACGGGCCGACTCGACGTCGGTATGATGCGAGGCTCGCGCGGTGGGCACGCCCGTGGCGAGCATGACTTCCTTGGCGAATCGCTTCGAGGTCTCGATCCGGGCGGCGGCCGCGGATGGGCCGAACGTTGGGATGCCGCGTGCCCGAAGCGCGTCGGCTACGCCCGCAGCGAGCGGCGCCTCAGGTCCCACCACCACGAGATCCACGTGCTCCGCCGTCGCCAGCTCCACGACGCGCCCGACATCGGTCGCCGACACGGCAACACAACGCGCGAGCTCCCCGATGCCCGGATTGCCCGGAGCAGCGAGGAGCTCGAGAGTTGGATCATCGCGTTTGAGCTTCCACGCGAGGGCGTGTTCCCGTCCGCCCCCGCCGAGGATCAGTGCTCTCACGAGTCCGACGTCTTGAACGCGTTGTTGAAGGCGTCGCGTGCGCGCGCGAGCACGTCGCCAACTTGCGTGAACGCTTCGCGCGCCTGGTTGCCGTAGTAGCCTGCCGCGTCGACGTAGTCCTCGCTGAGCGGCTGCCCCGGGTCGCCACGGCGCGGGTAGTCTCCGTTGAGGATCGCGTCGTACTTACCGCTACGAACCCATCGCTGCAGCTCCGCAGCGCGGACAGTCCCGAACGGGTGCGTCTTGAATGCCGTGTTGATGACCTGGAAGACGCGATCGGCGAGGTCGCCCTGCGTCTCGTAGGTCTCCGCCTGCTCCATGAACGCCTCGAGGCTGATCTCGTCGTCGCCCGCGCCGCCGCCCGCCATCTTGAGGAAGGTGCGCAGCGTGACGTCGAGATCCTGCGTGGCGAGCAGGCCAGCGCGGTCCGCCGACAGCTCGGCCTTCCGGTACCACTCGAGGAGCGCGAGCTGGAACGGAAGGAGGGCCATGCCCGCGAGGAATGGGAGGTTCCTGAGCCCGACCGTGAGGATGATGATCGCGATCGTCGTGTACGTCGTGTGGCCGCTCATGATATGCCCGAGCTCATGGCCCAGGATGTCACGTCGCTCTTCCTTGTCGAGCAGCGAGATCGTCGCCGAGTTGAGCACGATGAACGGCTTGTCGAATCCCACCGCGGCCGCGTTGACGAATGGCGTTTGCGAGACGTACAGGTCAGGCCGTTCGGGCCAGTCGAGCGTCTCCAGCACCTCACCATACAGCGCGTTTAGCGCGGGGCGCTGTTTGGGCCCCACGAGGACTGCGTTGGCGAGGAAGAGCTGGCGCACCCCCTTTTCGCCGAAGAAGCCCGCGATTTTTCGGACCACCTCGTCGAATCCCGGGATGGCGCGAAGGCTATTGAGCGCCGCGCGATCGGCTGGGTGCTCCCAGGCCGTCGAAGCGATCTGCGTGAGGACTTTGCGGTCAGCCATGTCTTTGGGGACTGGGGACTAGGGACTGGGGACTCGGCGCACCGCTTTCGAGCCGAGCGACACCCTTCGCCTACGAGGCGAGCCCGCCCGAAGTGTCTTAGCCCTTTGGCCAAACTACCCGCCGGGATGGTCGTCAGCCAGCGTGGCCCGGTCCCGTCCCCGGCGCGAGCAGGCGGCCACTCGCTGCTGTTGCTACAGCCCCTCGAACGCCTGGTCGAGATCCGCGATCAGATCGTCGACATCCTCGACACCGCACGAGAGACGAATCAGACCGTCACCGATGCCGATCTTCGCGCGGCGCTCTGGCGGTACCGACGCGTGAGTCATGGCAGCGGGGAGGCAGATGAGACTCTCGACGCCGCCCAGGGACTCGGCAAGCGCGAAGATCTTCACGCGCTCGAGTACTCGGTCGGCGCGTTCCCTGGTGCCGAGATCCACCGAGATCATTCCGCCGAATCCCTTCATCTGGCGACACGCGAGCTCGTGTTGCGGATGCGACCGGAGTCCGGGATAGATCACGCGCTCCTCGTCGAACCGATCCGCGAGCCACGTCGCGATCTGGCGCCCGTTCGCATCGTGCTGCCGCATTCGCAGGTGCAGCGTCTTCGTGCCGCGCAGCGCGAGCCAGGCATCGAAGGGGCCAGCCACCGCGCCGGCCGCGTTATGAATGAACTTCAGCTGGTCCGCGAGCGAGTCATCGCGCACGACCGCGATGCCGCCGATCATGTCGCTGTGCCCGTTGAGGTACTTGGTCGTCGAGTGGAAAACCACGTCCGCCCCGAACTCGAGTGGGCGTTGGAAATACGGTGTGGCGAAGGTGTTGTCGACGATCAGCAGGGCGTCGGATCGGCTGACGATCTCCCTCATGGCAGCGAGGTCCGCGATCCACATCATCGGGTTCGTCGGCGTCTCGACGAGAACGGCTTTCGTTTGAGGCGTGACCGCATCGGCGACGCGATCCGGATACCGGGTATCCACGTAGGTGAAGCGCAATCCGAGATTGACGAGGATACGATCGAACAGGCGCGACGTGCCGCCGTACACGTTTTCACCGCACACGATGTGGTCGCCGGCGCGGAACAGCTTCATGATCGAGTCGAGGCAACCCATTCCGCTCGCGAACGCGAATCCATGAGTGCCACCTTCCAGCGCCGCGACGTTCCGCTCGAGCGCCTCACGCGTCGGATTCTTCCCACGCGCGTACTCGTACCCCTTGTTTTTCCCAACGCCGTCCTGCACGTACGTGGACGTCAGGTAGATGGGGGTCATGATCGCGCCGGCGAGCGGCTCCGGCCGCTGTCCGGCGTGAATTGCCCGCGTGCCGAATCCGGGTTCGAGATCTTCATCAAAGACGCGCGTCATTCGTTGGGCTCAGTATCGGTGGTGAATGGGTCAAGATAATCCGGGTGTCTCGACGCTGCACTGCGTCGTCGCCGATGACGAAGCACATCTACGCAGGGCCCTTGTGCGGCTTATGCAGGGCGAGGGCTTCACGTGTCACGAGGCGCCGAACGGCCGCGTTGCGCTCGAGTTGCTCGAGCAGGTGCCGGCCACGCTCGTGATCTCGGACCTGCACATGCCAGAGCTCGACGGCATGGGCTTATTGCGCGAGGTACGGGAGCGTCTGCCCGACACGGCAGTCATCATGATTACGGCCGTGGCCGACGTGGCCACGGCGGTGAGCGCGCTTGCGGTTGGCGCGATGGACTATCTCACCAAGCCGTTCCACCTCGACGAGGTCCGCGCGCGAGTGAGGCAGGCGCTCGAGAAGCGGCGGCTCATTCTCGAGAATCGCAGTTACCAGCAACGGCTCGAGGAGCGCGTTGCCGAACAGAGTCGTCGCCTGGAATCGCTGTTCCTCGCGAGCATCCAGTCGCTGGCCGACGCCCTCGAAGTGAAGGACCCGTACACGCACGGCCATTCCCTGCGTGTGAGCAACTACTCGGTTGCGATCGGGCGCGCGATCGGCTTGCGCGACGAGGCGATCCAGCAGATCGAGATCGGGGGGCGTGTGCACGACATTGGAAAGATCGGCGTGCGCGAGACGGTGCTGAACAAGCCAGGTCCGCTGACCCCCGACGAGTACCAGCATATCATGACGCATCCTACTGTGGGCTGGCGGATTCTGTCGCCGCTGCTGCACGAGATGCCGATGTCGCTCAACATCGTGCGTTGGCATCACGAGCGCTACGACGGCAGTGGGTCTCCGGACCAGCTCGTCTCGGATGCCATCCCGCTCGAAGCCCGGATCGTCGCGGTCGCCGACACATTCGACGCGATGACGAGCATTCGGCCGTATCGTCCGGGCGTCCCGCTCGATGATACGCTCGCCGAGCTCCGTCGCTGCAGCGGCGCGCAGTTCGATCCGGTGTGCGTGAGTGCGTTCCTCGAGGCGTTCGATGCCGGCGCGATCGAGCTGTCACCCGGCGGAGCACTCGCTCGCTAGCCCGGTGTCCGCGGCGCGTTAGGTGTCAGGGGTGATGACGATCGACGTCGGCCGCTTGTAGACAGACAGGCGTTCGTCGCACCAGCGTTTGACGTCCGCAGCGTCCACGGTACCGCGAACGTCGATCGCAATGTCGTTCTCGCGGATCGGGTCCGCGACGGGGTGTGCGGTCACGCTCTGAACGCCCTCCATCTCCCCGACCACCCGCTCGATCTCACGCGGGTAGATGTTGAACCCATTTCGCGTGAACATCGGCTTGATCACGCCGCGGAACGACGCCGTGCCATCCGCGTTTCGAACCGCCCGGTCTCCGGTGCGGAGCCACGCGCCGTTGCGATGCAGCCCGGCCGCCCACGGTTTTTCCGGTGTGGCCCGGAGTCCGCCGGCATTGACGTAGCCGGCGAACACGTTAGGCCCGGAGACGCAGATCTCGCCGGTCTCGCCAACGCCGACTTCGGTGTCCGATCGTTCGGCACGGATCGCTACGTGCACGCCGGGGAAGGGCACGCCGAGCGTGCCACGTTTGTTAGGCAGATCGATCCGGTTGAAGAGGCACACCGGTCCGGCCTCGGTGAGGCCATAGCCTTGTCGTAGCTCCACCCCGGTCAACTCGAACCATCGCTCCTGCAGCTCGACGGCGAGCGGAGCGCCGCCACAGATGCAGAGACGAAGGCCAGAGGCGGAGAGTGTTGCCCGGCGCCGCTCGGCCAGGCCGACGATGGTCGCGAACACCGACGGAACCGCAACGAGGTCGGAAATCCCGCCTTCCTCCAGCAACTCGAAGATGCGTGCTGGATTGAATCTCGCCATCGTGATGACCCGCCCACCCGCCAGCATGGGTGAGACGCCCGAGACCACCAGGCCGAACAGATGCGCGAAGGGAAGCACCGCCAGCGCGGTCACATCGCGATCCATTCGCGCTGCTTCCACGGTGGCACGCGCGTTCGAGAGCAGGTTGCCGTGCGTGAGGATGGCGCCGAGCGGTGTCCCCTCGAATCCAGAGGTGTACACGATGGCCGCCTCCTCCGGCGAAGCGGGTGCGTCGACTTCCGCTTCCAGCGTTAGGCCGGAATGCGAGCCGAGATCGATCTCGCGAGTCACACCGTCCACGACCACGCGGGCCGATCTCGGCACGTCGTCGAGCACCACGCGGGTGACGTGATCGGGAAGACGGCCGGCGAGCTCCGTTGTCGTGAACACCGCGCCCACGCGCGCATCGGCGATCTGGTAGGCCGCTTCGACTCGCGAGGCGAGCGGGTTGATGAGCACCGCTCCGCGCCCTTCGGACGCTGCGAGCGCCGTGACGAACGCCGGTGACGCCGGCAGCAGGATCGCGGACCGTCGCCCGCTCAGCGCCCGCACGAGCGGCGCGCTGCGCTGGAGCAGCGTCAGCCCCGCTGCGACGAGCTGCTGGGTTTCGAAACCATCGACCCGGCCGCCGCCAGCGGCCATCGCGATTGGAAGAAGGCCGAGAGGGTCGCTCACGGCCGGGAAGCTTACAGCTCGAAGCGCGTCATTGCACCCTTGAGTCGATTCGCGATCTCGGCGAGGTGCTGGCTCGAGTCGGAAACGTGCGCCATGGAGGCGGTCTGCTGCTCGACGACGGCGCTCACTTCCTGCGACGTCGCGGCGTTCTGGTCCGCGACGGCGGAGATGGCCTCGATCTCGCGGGCGAGGGCATCGGCTTCCTCCCGCTGTGCGTCACTGGCATCGACAATCAGCGCGATCGCATCGCGGCTGCTCTCGATCTCGGTGGAGATCCGGGTGAGCGAAGCCGCTGACGTCCGAATGACCGACTCGCCATTCGAGACGCGATCGCTCACGAGGGTGATCCGCTCTGCCGTGCGCAGCGATGCGCTTCGCATTTCCGCGGCGAGCTTGCGAATCGTGTCGAGCGCGCGGGCGCTTTCGCCGGCCAACTTGCGCACCTCGTCGGCCACGACGGCGAACCCCTTGCCATGCTCGCCTGCTCGTGCTGCTTCGATCGCGGCGTTCAGCGCGAGCAGATTCGTCTGCCGCGCAATCGCCCCGATCGTGTCGGTGACCTTCCCGATGCGCTGCGACTTCTCGCCAAGCTCCGCCACGACCGGCACCGCCTCGTTCGTTACCGTGCTGATGGACGCCATGCTCTCGAGCGCTTCAGCCGCCGATTGCGCGCCGCGTCGAGCGGACGCGACTACCGAGTCGCCGGCGCGCTGGGCGCTCCGGGCGTGGTCCGCAACGCGCGACGCCCGCTCGGCAAGCCGCGAAGATCCAGCCGCGAGCTTGCTGATGCCGCGTGTTTGCGTGCCAACCGATCCCGCGATCGAGTGCGCGGCACCAGCGACCTGCTGCGTGCTCGCGCTCATCTGCTGCGCGCCTGACGCGAGCTGTTCGGCGGTCGCCGCCACTTCGCCAGCACCACCGTCGATGTCGCGGAGCAAAGATCGGAGGCTGGAGGTCATTCGGCGTACCGCGTCGGCAAGCCGCCCGACTTCATCGCCCGACGTGAAGCCAAGCTCCCGTCGAAGTCCGCCGCCGGCGACGGCGTCCGCGTGGGCGGCCACGGCGTCGATTCCGCGCGTTAGGTGTGACGCCGCCCAGAACGACAGGACGACCGGAAGCAGGAACGCGAGCAGCGGATAGATCGTGAAGCGAACGAGCGTCATGCGGATCTCGGCGAGGAACGCGTCGGCCCGCATTGTCGTGACCACGTACCCGGCGACCGAGCCATCCAGCCGCTTGACCGGCGCCGCCGCGGTCAGCAGCTCGCCCACATCGTCTCGAACGAGCGGGCTCACGCCCCCCCGGCCCGCGTCGAGCGCGTCCAGTAGCGAATCGGGCGGCGTCCACGTGGTGGTGTACTGCGGCTGGCCCGCATTCCACGAGGAGTGCGCGAGATACCGGTAGCCGCTCGGCATGCGGCGTACGACCGCGATGCCGTTCGCGAGCTCGCTCACGTCACCGCCGTTGACCGCCCACAGGCGCTTCAACGCCGCGCGCGTGGCGACGAACGCCTCGGTGTTCTGACCGCCCGGTCGCGCGATGACGTCCAGCGAATCCGCGGAGATCGAGACGCTGGTGCTTCGCGCGATGGCTGCGAGGCGCTCCCCATGCACGTTCGCGAGATTGTCTCGCGACCGCTGGTAGACCGGCACCAGCACGACAATGAGCGTGAGCAGCACGGCTGCCGCGCTGACCCCCGCCATCTTCCAGCGAAAGGGGAGTCGCGACGCCCGCGCTCCGAACGACGATGTCAGGACGTTCCTCCGATGCAGCGCGACGGTTTCTCGGGTGGCCAGCCGCTACTTAGGCTGCCGGAATGAGACGAGGACGCGGTGAGGACGGTCACCCTCGTCGTGCTGTGCGGTGCGTGCGGGCTAGTCGTCACTCGTGAGGCGGAACGTGGCGCCGTGTCATCGTGATACGACGTTGTGACACGGCTCACGACGGTTTGCTCGACTATGGGAGCCCACTAGCTTTGCGGGACCGCTTCGGAGACACGAATTGGATTCAAACGGCTTGATGGTAAGCGTCTCGGGAATTCGCGGCCGTGTTGGGGCCGGATTGACTCCCGAGGTCGTCACGAGCTATGCCGCCGCGTTTGGCTCGTGGGCCGCGTCGAACTCGGGCCGGCCGGTCGTTGTGGGGCGAGACAGTCGGGTTTCAGGGCCGATGTTCCACCGCTCCGTCGTCGCCGCCCTCCAATCGGTCGGCGTCCACGTTATCGACCTCGGACTCACGACGACGCCGACCTGCCAGTTGGCGGTGGAGCACCACCACGCGGCGGGGGGGCTCATGATCTCGGCGAGCCACAATCCCATCGAGTGGAACGCGCTCAAGTTCGTGGGTCCGAGCGGACTTTTTCTCGATGCAGCGGAAGGAGCGGCCATGCGCGCCGCCGTCGGTCAGCCAATTCCTCGAGCGACGTGGGAGCGGCTGGGCACCGTCGACGCGGACGACGAAGCGCCGGCGCGCCATATCGACGCGGTCCTGGCTCTCCCGATCATCGACCCGGCGCGAATTCGCGCCAAGAAGCTGCGCGTCGCGCTCGACTGCTGTCGCGGCGCCGGAGCGGTCATCATGCCCGCGCTGCTCGAGCGGTTGGGGTGCGATGTGACCGTGATCAACTTGGAGCCAGATGGTCGCTTTCCGCGTCCACCCGAACCGGTCGCAGAGAACCTCGGCGAGCTCGAGGCTCTGGTGGCCCGAAGTGGCGCCGCGGTAGGCTTTGCTGTGGATCCCGATGTCGATCGCCTTGCGATCGTTGCAAACGACGGAAAGGCGATCGGTGAGGACTATACGCTTGCGCTGGCGGCCCGAGTCGTGCTCAGCAAACAGCCGGGGACCGTCGTTACGAATCTGTCGACGAGCCGGATCGTGGACGACATCGCTGCCCGGGCGGGCAGTCGGGTAGTCCGCGCCCCGGTGGGGGAGGTCAACGTGGCGATCCGCATGCGCGAGGAGCAGGCGGTCGTCGGTGGTGAAGGGAACGGTGGGGTTATCCTTCCGGCGCTTCACCTGGGCCGCGACGCCCCCTTGGCGGCGGCGCTGGTGCTGCAGTTGCTATCGGAAGGTGAAGAAACGCTGTCGCAGATCGTCTCTCACTATCCACGCTATGCCATTGTGAAGGACAAGCTCGACCGGCCGCCCGTCGCGCTCGATGCGGTGTACGATGCGTTACGGTCGAGTTTTTCTGACGCACACGTGGACACGCAGGATGGACTGAGACTTTCCTGGCCGGACCGCTGGGTTCACATCAGGCCGTCAGGTACCGAACCAATCGTTCGCGTCATCGCCGAGGCACCGTCGGTGGATGCGGCGCGCGCCCTCGTGGCGCGCTCGCGAGAGCCGCTCGACGCGCTCGCGGGGCGATCACTCTAGCTCAACGAACCATGTGCGGAATTGTGGGCTACATCGGAACTCGCGTCGCAACGCCTCTCCTCATCGACGGGCTGAAGCGGCTGGAATATCGCGGCTACGATTCGGCCGGCGTCGCGATCATGAACGGCAAGGGCGTCGAGACACGGAAGGTGGCCGGCAAGATCTCGAGGCTCGAGAACGTGGTGACGGCAAACCCTCTTCACGGCTCGATAGGCATCGCGCACACGCGGTGGGCGACGCACGGCGCGCCGACCGAAGGAAACGCGCACCCGCACACGTGCTGCAAGGGTGAGATCGCGGTCGTCCACAACGGAATCATCGAGAACGCGACGGCGCTGCGGCTGATGCTCGAGGAGCGCGGCCACGAGTTCTCCTCGGAAACCGATACCGAGGTCGTTGCCCACCTGATCGAGGAGCTCTTCGACGAGAATCTCGAGGAGGCGGTCATACAGGCGCTGCTCAAGATCGAGGGGACCTACGGGATCGCAGTCATCTCGAGCGCCGATCCCAAGAAGATCGTCGCGGCGCGAAAGGGCAGTCCGCTGTTGGTCGGGCTTGGGGATGGCGAGTACTTCATCGCGAGCGATGCGTCGGCGATCCTCGCGCACACGCGCGAGGTCGTCTATCTGGATGATGGCGACCTCGCGGTACTCGAGCCGAACGGGTACCGGATCATCGATCTGAACGCCACGGAGCTGCACAAGAAGGTCAACAAGATCGACTGGGATGTGGCGCAGATCGAGCGAGGCGGGTTCGCTCACTTCATGCTCAAGGAGATCTTCGAGCAGCCGATCACGATCGAAGATGCCATGCGCGGCCGTCTCCTCCGGGAGGAGGGAACGTCGAAGCTGGGTGGGCTCAATCTCACGGATGAGGAGTTGTTGTCGTTCGACAACATCGTCATCACGGCGTGCGGTACGAGCTGGCACTCCGCGCTCATCGGCGAGCACATGATCGAGGAGCTCACTCGGGTTCCGGTCGAGGTCGAGTACGCGTCGGAGTTCCGCTACCGGAATCCGATTGTCAATGAGCGCACGCTCTGCATCGTGATCTCGCAGTCCGGCGAGACGGCCGACACCCTCGCCGCCATGCGGGAAGCGAAGCGACGGGGAGCGCGCACGTTAGGCATCGTGAACGTCGTCGGCTCGACGATCGCGCGGGAGGCTGACGGCGGCATCTACCTGCACGCCGGGCCCGAGATCGGTGTCGCGTCCACCAAGGCGTTCACCAGCCAGGTGATCGCGCTGCTGCTGTTCACGCTGAAGCTCGGCCGACTCCGCGACATGTCGATTCTCCGCGGCCGCGAGATCATCGAGGCGATGAACGCGATTCCAGCGCAGGCGAAGCAGATCCTCGACCGCGCGCAGGAGATCGAGGACATTGCCGAGGAATTCAAGCGGGCCTCGAATTTCCTGTACCTGGGGCGTGGCTACAATTTCCCGGCGGCGCTCGAGGGTGCGCTCAAGCTGAAAGAGATCAGCTACATCCACGCCGAAGGGTATCCGGCGGCTGAGATGAAGCACGGGCCGATCGCCCTCATCGATGAAATGATGCCGGTCGTGTTCATCGCCCCGCACGATTCGGTGTTCGACAAGGTGACTTCGAACGTTGCGGAGGTCAAAGCGAGAAAGGGCCGCGTCATCGCCATCACGAGTCGCGACGAGCCGTCGCTCGTCGGAAAGCTCGACTACGAGTTCCGCATTCCGGAAACCGTGGACATGCTGACGCCGGTGCTGGCGGCGGTGCCGCTGCAGCTGCTCGCCTACTACATCGCTGTCAAGCGCGGCTCCAACGTCGACCAGCCGCGAAACCTCGCGAAGTCGGTGACGGTCGAATAAGTCGCCTCGAGCGCCGGTCGCCGCGTCACATGCGACTGTTGCTTCAACGGGTGAGTCGCGGTGAGGTTCGCATCCGCACTCCCGACGCGGAGCCGCGCGTAGCCGGGCGAATCGGGCGTGGCTACGTCCTCCTCGTCGGATTCACCGCGACCGATACGGATGACCATGTGACCTGGATGGCGGACAAGGTCGCGGGGCTCCGGCTTTTCGCCGACGCGGACGACAAGATGAACCTTGCGCTCGTGGACGTCGGCGGCGCGCTGCTCGTCGTGTCGCAATTCACGCTGTACGGTGACGCGAGCAAGGGTCGGCGACCGAGTTTCATCGACGCTGCACGACCGGAGATCGCGATTCCGCTGTACGAGGGATTCATCCAGCGTCTTCGCGAGACGGGATTTCAGGTGGAGACGGGAGAGTTCGGCGCGATGATGGACGTGGAGCTGGTGAACGACGGCCCGGTGACGCTCTGGCTCGAGCGATGACCCCACCTCGCGTGGTGCTGGCGTCGTCGTCACCGCGGCGGCGGGAGCTCCTGACGCTGATCGGCATTCCGCACGCTGTGTCACCCGCGGACATCGACGAGACCCCGTTGGCCGCCGAGCAACCGCGCCCTCACGCGGAACGTCTCGCGCGAGCGAAAGCGAGCGTGGTCGCCGAGCGAGAGCCTAACGCCGTCGTCATTGCCGCCGACACGATCGTCGTGGTGGACGGCGACATCCTCGGCAAGCCGCGAGACGAGGCCGAGGCACGTGCCATGTTGCGGCGGCTTTCCGGGCGACAGCACGTCGTGCTGACGGCGGTCGCGGTCGCGCGCGATGGCGTGATCGTGTCGGACGTCGAATCGGTCGACGTGACTTTCCGAACGCTGTCGGAGGCGGACATCACGCGCTACATCGCGACGCGTGAGCCGATGGACAAGGCCGGTGCCTATGGGATCCAGGGCTTTGGCGCCACGATCGTCACGAGAATCGACGGCGACTATTTCGCGGTGATGGGTCTCGCGCTCGGGCTCATGGTGCATCTCATGGCCTGCGCTGGCGTCGAGTATCGATTCGGCGAGATCGTCACGCGCGATCACGTCCCGCGTAGCGGTCCCGCCATACCGCCACCTTCGCCATCACGTCCGGCACGGTGATGCGAGGCATGCGATCGAGTCGCGTTTCCATCGACAACGGATAGTTCTCGCCGGGGTTGCCGTACGCGTCGACGATCAGATCGTGGTAGCGGCGATACGGGCCGGTGCGCTTGGGATTCGTGTACCCGATGAGGCTCACGACCGGCCGTTCCAGCGCCACGGCCATGTGAAGTGGCCCGGTATCCGGGGCGAGCACCAGCGCTGATCCGTCGAGAATCCCGACGAGATTGCGAAGGCCGCTGCCTAACGCCGAGATCGGTGCGTGCCGCGCCCGAGCCATGATCACGGATTCCGCGTGGAGCTCGCGTGGTGAGCGGCCGCCCACCAGCACGGGCTGCAGGTCGCACTCCTCGGTGAGCCGGTCGACGACCTCGGCCCAACGTTCCGGCAGCCAGTCCTTCTGTGGCTTGCTCGTCGCCACGACGATGGCCGCCACCGGTTTGCGTATGGCCGAGTAGAACTCCTGCTGCCACGCGCGTTCCTGGGGCCATGGGCCCAGGTTCCACGTCACCGGCTCGTACGGGACGCCGAGAGCCGTCAGAAATTCGAAGTACTGATCCTGAACGTGTTGTCCTTCAGCGTGCGGCGGGATCTTCCGATTCGTGAAAAGCCAGTTCATATCGCGCGCGCGTGCCCGGTCGAACCCGAGTTTGACCGGCGCCCGGGTAAAGCTCGTGACGACTCCTGCCTTGAAGTAGACCTGGAGGTTGATCACCACGTCGAAGCGCCGCGCCGTGAGCTCGCGCCGAATGTCCAGGAACGCTTGCATGCCCTTCGACCGGTCGAACAACACGATGTCGTCAACTCCGGGATGCCCACGGACGAGCGTCGCCGGGCCCGGCTGGAGCACCCACGTGATGTGGCACCCGGGGCGCGCTCGCTTGAGCGCGTTGATCACGGGTAGCACGTGCACCGCATCGCCGACGGCGCTCATCATGACGATGCAGATCCGGTCGAGCGACGGAGGCTGGCCAGTCACGCGTGGTGTCCCGCATCGGCGGCCAGGCGCGAGAGCTCCTCATCGCTGATCGTGATCCGTCCATTCGCGCGAAGCTTGCGGGCCGATCGCAGGAGACGCCTAACGTTGGCGGCGCCGATCCTGACATCACCGCGCTCACCGAACACCACACGATCGACATCGAGCACGAGTGCGCGTGGCGGCAATCCGTCGGTCGCGACGATGAGCACGTTGGTCACGTTCAGATCGGGGTGACGCGCGCCGGCGCGCTCGAGTGCACGGAGCAGCTCGGCTGTCGCTCCCAGTGCCTTCGTCCGAGCCTCACCATCGCCGGCACGCGCGAGCACGTCGCCGAGATCCTTACCGCCCACGACCTCGCGAGTCGCGACGTCGCTTCGCCGAAACATCGCGCCGGCAGGGTAGGTCGCGTACGCGATCACTTCGGGCGTCGGGACGTGCGCCTCCGCCAGTCGCAATGCCGTCCGCAGCTCGTGAGGCGCTCTCGTGGGCGGTAGGAACCGATCGCCGGTCACCGGCGCGAGCAGCCCGCCGTGTCGGGAATGCCGGACGACGACCCGCGTCTCGCCGTCGGGCAGCGGCACGGCGTACGCAACCCCACGACCACGAAGCTCGCGTCGGCTCGGATGGGTCGCTGCGTAATCGTAGAGCGAGCGCGCGCCGACCGCGCGCCGCACCGCCTCGGCGCAAGCGCCGAGCGCGACGACGTCGGCGCTGCCCTGCAGAAACCGCGTGTACCCCGCCGGCGCCCCCGTCATGCACTCATGGCCGGTTGCTCAGGCGAGCGCGTTATACACGACAACCGGCTCCGCTTTTCCGCGGAGCTTGAGCGGCGGGTGTTCCACGAGTGGGTGCGAGTGCATGAGCGCATCGCGCATCGCCTGCGTAATCAGGATCTCGCCGCCTTCCGCCCACGCGCAGAGCCGGTTGGCCGTGTTGACGGTATCACCGATCACCGTGAACTCGAGCCGGCGTTGCGACCCGATGTTGCCGGCGAATGCTTCGCCATAGTTCAGTCCAATGCCGATCTGAAGCTGTGGTCGCCCCTGGACACGCCACCGCGTATTGAGGCGCTCGAGGGATCGCATCATGTCGACCGCGGCCTCGAGCGCGCGATCGGCGTCGTCGGGCTCCGTGATCGGCGCCCCCCACTGTGCCATGACAGCGTCGCCGATGAACTTGTCGAGTGTCCCACCGTGCCTGAACACGCACTCCACCATCTCGGTGAAGAACTCGGTGAGGAGCAGTGCGGTTTCGTCCGGCGCCATCGCCGCCGACAGCGGCGTGAAGTTGCGGATGTCGGCGAACAGCACGGCGACGAGCCGGCGCTCGCCTCCGAGCTGGATCGCGTCGGCGGACGACGCGATCCGCGCGGCCATGCGCGGCGTGAAGAACCGCTCGAAGTTGCTGCGCACCAGCGTCTCGTGCCGGATTCGCTCGGCGAACCGGCTGTTCTCGATGGCGACGGCGACGATCCCCGAGAATGCCACCACGAAATCGAGGTCCTCTTCGCTGAAGCGGTGCGCGCTCGTTAGGCTGTCCACGTACAGCACGCCGGCGACCAGATTTTCTGTCCCGATCAGCGGCGCGCACACGGCGGATCGCACCTGCTGATGGACAATGGATCCGCTGAAGCGCACGTCCTCCGGCGCATTGTCGGACAGAATCGCAACCTTCTCCTCGATCGCCTTGCGTGCGATGGAGAGGGGGACGGTCCGGCCGAGGCTCGCTCCGCTGCGATCGCGCGCAATGCTGGGGATGAGATCGTTGGCCTCGTCGAGCAGCAGAATCGCGAATCGATCGACCTCCAGAATCTGGAACACCATCTCGGCGATTCGCTCGAGCAGCGTCGCGACGTCGGGGGCGCGCGTCAGGGCCTTCGAGACCTCCAGCAACAGCGCGAGCTTTTGCCGAATACGCTGCTCGTCAGGCAGGACGATCGCGGTCTCGTCCACCACGAGCTGCGACCCGCTCGCCCGCAACGCCTCGGCGAATGCTTGTCGCGCGTCGGGGACCGCCCGCTGCCTGACGATCGTCGGGGCGTGGCGCGCGCCGTGGCCGTCGGTCCCGTTCTCGGACGCCGGGCTTTCACTGACGTTGAACGACAGCTTGCCGAACGTGAGGACATCGCCGGCCGCGATTCGCGCGTGCTCGACGCGCTCGCCGTTCACGAACGTCCCGTTGCTCGAGCCCAGATCGTTCAGCTCGATGCCGGATTCGTCGGCGACGAGCGACGCGTGCCGGCGCGATACGGTGGGGTCGAGCAGGGCGACGTCGCTCGAGAGCGCACGCCCGACCGTGAGCGCCGCGCCGCGCTTCAGCTCGAATACCTGATCGCCGTCTGAACTGACGAGCCGGAACGCCATGCGGTGAAGTTAGCGGATCTGCCCAATCGCCGTGAGCAGAGCCCGAGCCTTGTTCTCGGTCTCCTCCCACTCTCGCTCAGGAACCGAATCAGCGACGATGCCGGCGCCCGTCTGCACGGACGCGACGCCGTCGGCGATGACGCACGTTCGAATCGTGATGGCCAGATCCATGCGCCGAGCGCCCGCCGCAATGTATCCCACCGCGCCGGCGTATGGTCCACGGCGCTCGGGCTCCAGCTCATCGATGATCTCCATCGCTCGCACCTTCGGGGCGCCCGTCATCGTGCCCGCCGGGAACGTCGCGCGAAACACGTCGATTCCCGACACCCCCTCACGAAGCTCGCCCTCGACCTGACTCACAATGTGAAGCACGTGCGAGTACTTCTCGATTCGCATGAGCTCCGTGACGGACACCGTTCCATAACGCGCGACGCGCCCTACGTCATTGCGACCCAGATCCACGAGCATCACGTGCTCGGCGCGCTCTTTCTCGTCGGCGAGAAGCTCGGCAGAAAGGCGCTCGTCCTCCGCCGGCGTCGTGCCGCGAGGTCGCGTGCCCGCGATCGGCCGCACCGTGACCAGGTCGCCGGCGACGCGCACGAGCAGCTCGGGCGAGCTTCCCACCAACTCCACACCGTCGAGCACGAGGTGATACATGTACGGCGACGGATTGAGCGCGCGCAACGCGCGGTAGAGCGCGTCCGACGAAAAATCGTGCGGCACACGGATGCGCCGGCTCAGGAGCGCCTGAAAGCAATCGCCGGCGACGATGTATTCGCGGATGCGCTCCACATCGGCGAGAAACTTCGCGCGCTCGTACGTCGATTCGCCCGCCACCGCCGGCGCGCCGCGCTTGAGCGTGAGCGGCGGGAGGGGAAGCGGTGCACTCAACCGCCGCTCGACTCCATCGAGCTCGCGCTGGGCCTCGTCATAGGCCTGGCGCAGCGCGTCGACGGACGTGCCAGGCGAGACCGGCACGCCGACGACCATGCGCGCCTGCGATCGCAGATTGTCGATGATCACGACGGTCCGCGTCAGCACGAACAGCGCGTCGGGCGCGTCGACTCCGCGCCGCGGCGGCGACGGGAGATGCTCGATCGCTCGTACGACGTCGTAGCCGAAGTAGCCGATCGCGCCGCCCCAGAACGCGCCGAGCTCCGGGACGCGGACCGCGTCGAACTCGGTGATCAGGCGCTCGAGATCCGCGAGCGGATCATCGGTCTTTCGCGCAGCGTGCCAGCCCTTCGCCGCTGTCCAGTCTTCGGCGACGCCGTCGCGGAACCGCCACGCGGCGCGGGGCTCGGTGCCCATGAACGTGTATCGCGACCACGTCTCGCCGCCGGCCGGCGCGGACTCCAGGAGAAATGCAAACGGGCCATGCCGGAGCTTGGCGAACGCCGAGACGGGGGTATCGGTATCGAGCAGCAGCTCGCGCCACACGGGCACGAGGCCGCCGTGCGCGGCCAGCTCGCGAAATCGATCGAATGTCACGCGAGATCGCACCGCGCTTGTTGGCCGTTGGAGTGCCGGCGATATTCGAAAATCATGCTTCGAGCTCTCGCGGCTATCCGCGCCGCGGTCGTGGTGGCTTCAGGGGCCGTCGCACTGGTCCCAAGCGCGACGGCGGCACAGACGTGGAACGACCCGCGAACTCGTGCCCTCGTCGAGCGCGCAACTGCCCGCCGCGCGGCCCAGCTGGCCGATACGGCGCTGGTGGACTACCAGGCAACCGCGCACGGTTACCTGACATTCCTTGCGCAGGTAGGCGAGGGTTTTCCCGAGCCGCCGAAGATCGTCAAAGCCGACGAGCTCGCGCTGGAAGTCTATTGGCGCTCGCCCGACCTCAGCAAGCAGCGGATCATCGGCCGCCGCGACACGCTGCTCCTGCCCACCGACATCAACTATCACCGCGATCACCTCGGGATCGTTCAGAACAACTTTCCCAACATCATCCGGCTCGGTGAGGGAGACGAGGTTCGTGACGTCCCGCACCCGCTCTCCAGGCAGGGGCTGGCGCAATACGACTATGTCATCAGCGACTCGCTGAAAATCCGACTACCCGACCGCGCGATCGACGTTCTCGAAGTGCGCGTGAAGCCGAAAGACGACCGCGCGCCTGCTGCCGTGGGCGCTGTGTACATCGATCGCGATCAGGCGACGGTCGTCCGGATGGCGTTCAGCTTCACGCGCGCGGCGCTCATCGACAAGCAGCTCGAAGACGTGTCGATCGTGCTGGAAAACTCCCTCATCGACAACCGGTTCTGGCTCCCTCGGCGCCAGGAGATCGAGATCCGTCGCACGGGATCGTGGCTCGACTACCCTGCACGCGGAATCATCCGTGGCCGCTGGGAGATCTGCTGCTATCAAGTGAACCGCGGTTTGATGCGCGCGCAGTTCGCTGGCCCGGAAATCGTTCAGGCCCCGATGTCCCAGCAGCGACAGTACGCATGGAAAGGGAAGATCCTCGACTCGCTGCCAGCCGATGTCAGAGTTGCGACCGACGACGATGTGCGGCGCGTTCAGGAGGAGGCACGTACGCTGGTCCGCGCCACCGCGCTCGCCCGCACACGCGAGACATCACTGAGCGCTCATGCGGTCTCGGATTTCGCTCGAGTCAATCGCGTCGAAGGGCTCGCGCTCGGACTCGGTGTGGGGCGGCGATTCGGCGACGGCTTTTCGTCGCGGCTTGCGGGCCGCTACGGTTTTTCGGATCACCAGGCGAAGGGCGAGCTCCTGGTGGGCTGGCAGCAGGCAAACGCGAGCGGGTTACAGTTGCGCGTGTTCCGGTCGTTCCACGATGCAGGTGACGAGCCGGAAACCTCGCTCCTGCGAAACACGATCGCCGCCCAGGAGTTCGGGAGCGACTATACCGACCCGTATGACTCCCGCGGCGGTTCGCTCACTGTCGATTTCGGGCGGCGGTTTGGAGGTCGCTGGCGGCTAACGGGTGGCTACGAGTGGCAGGATTCGCTGAGCGTCAATGCGACGCCGGCGTCGGGCCAATACGAGCCCACGATCGCCGCGTGGAAGCTCCATGGTCCTCGAGCGACCATTTCGTACGAGCGCCCAACCACGCTCACGTTTGGCGGATGGGAGGCGCGGGTCTCGTCTGAAGTCCGCGTGGCCCACGCCTCGGTCGAGGAGGGGGCAAACGGGGTCCAGGAAACGACTTTCGGCCGTGCATGGTTGGGAGTACAGGCCGAACGGCCATTTGGAGGTGTCAGGCTCGCCGCCAGGACCTCCGTTGCCTCGACCATCGGGTCTGACCTTCCACGACAGGAGTTCGTCTTTCTTGGAGGGCCAACCTCTGCCCCGGGCTACGAGTTTCACGAGCTCGTGGGCCGGTTCGGGGCGAGCCAGCGGGTGGAAGGCAGGTTCTCCATCCCCTTCGTTGCGCTGTCGCTCGGACGGTATGGAAACACGGGCAACAGGGCGACGCTCGCTCCGTTCGCACATGTCGCCTACGTCGCAATGGTCGATTCCTCGACACGGGCCGGCACGGGCAGGGGGGTGGGGTGGTATCCGTCGATCGGCGTGGGGCTTCTGACGGTGTTCGACCTGCTTCGATTCGATGTTGCGAAGGGATTACGTGACGGAAGGTGGGCCTTCTCCGTCGACGTCATTAGAGATTTCTGGTCGATTCTGTAGGAGTCGCGCGCCGGCGGACGAAACGGCTCGCGGAGCCGCATCACGCTAGAGCCGCAACTCAAAATGGCCCACCGTCCTGTGCGCGATGAATGGCTGCTCCCCACGCTCGAAGGCCTCATCGCGCGCGATGCATTCGAGCAGCTGAAGCAGCAGGAGACCGATAGCTACTGGGATGCCGCCGTCCGCGGCGGGTCCATCGGCGACGACGCGTTGCTCACCGCGCTCGCCTCGCGCTTCCGCATGAAGGTCGCGGAGCTCAGCACCGCAACGTCCCAGGCGCGCGAGCTCGTTCCAGAGTCGCTCGCGCGAAAATACCGCATCGTTCCGCTGGCTGCCTCGGAGTCGGCCCTCGACATCGCGACGGCCGATCCCCACGACCTGGACTGCGAGCGCACGCTCGCGTTCGCGACAGGGCGAACGGTCCGAATGCAGTTGGCATCGCCCACAGCGATCGCCACGCGCATCGACGAGCTCTATCAGCCAGAGAGTGCCGTCGAGAAGATTCTCGAGGGCGTCGCCGGGCGGTACGACGTCGATACGATCGCGGAAAAGTTCTCTGACGACGACTTCAACCTGTCGGCCGACCGGGCCTCGGAGCGCCCGGTCATTCGGCTCGTCGATCACATCATCGCCGAGGCCATCACGACGCGGGCGAGCGACATCCATCTCGAGCCGGAGGAAGGCGGCGTCGCGGTCCGGTACCGAATCGACGGCGTGCTGCGTGACACCATGATGCTTCCGCGGGCCGCGGGCCTGCCGCTCGTGTCACGCATCAAGATCATGGCGCAGATGGACATCGCCGATCGTCTTCGTCCTCAGGACGGGCGCGCGCGCGTGTCGGTCAACGGGAGTCGTGTCGACCTTCGCCTTTCCACGCTGCCCGCGTCCTATGGCGAGAAGGTCGTCATTCGTATCCTCGACACTCGGTCGACGGTTCTCTCGCTGGACGGCTTGGGACTGCTGGCCGAGGAAGCGAAGCGGCTCAACGATCTGGTGAGCCTTCGCGAGGGCATCGTGCTCGTCACCGGTCCAACCGGGTCCGGAAAGACGACAACGCTGTACTCGGCGCTGCGTCAGATTCAGCAGCGCGCCGTGAACATCGTGACGGTCGAGGATCCCGTGGAGTACAAGCTCCAGGGGATCGTCCAGGTGCAGGTGAACGAGAAAGCGGGGCTGAACTTCGCCAACGCGCTCCGGTCGATTCTGCGTCAGGACCCTGACGTCATTCTCATCGGTGAAGTTCGAGACAAGGAGACGGCCGGCATTGCCGTGCAAGCTTCGCTGACGGGCCACCTGGTACTGACGACGCTTCACACGATCGACGCATCGAGCTCGATCGCGCGCCTCGTGGACATCGGCGTCGAACCGTACAAGATCGCGGCTGCGCTCAAGGGTGTGGTCGCGCAGCGCCTGCTGCGGCGCCTGTGTCAGGCGTGTCGCCAGCAGTCGACGGATTCGGTGTCGGACCGCATGCGTCGCTGGCTGCCGGCGGGGATGACGCTGTACAAGGCCGTTGGCTGCCCCGAGTGCTCGCAGACCGGCTATCACGGACGCATGGCGGTGATGGAAGTGCTTACCGTGACCGGCAACATCGAGCGCGTCATCGCCAACGGCGAGATCGCCGACGTGATCGCCGAAACCGCGCGGGCGGACGGCATGAAGACGCTCTGGGAGTCCGGCATCGAGCACGTGCGTGCGGGCGAGACGTCGTTGGACGAGCTCCTGCGGGTCGTCGAACCGCCGGTGGAGGTGCCCGTTCGTCGGTCGCATCCGCCTCGCGACTCTGGCGCGGAGCCGGCGCGTACACGATCGGACGGCTCGACACGAAGCCCGTCGCACACGCCGTCGCGCGCCCCTGTCGTCAGACCGCCGACATCGCTGCCTGACGACGCGCTGCAGCTCCTCGATGACCTGTTCGACGAGACCTTCAGCGCGAAGAAGACGGTGCTGCTCGTGGAGGACGAGGAGCCGCTGCGCCACGTGCTGCGGGAGCTGCTGGAGCGCGAAGGGTTCACCGTGGTCGAGGCGTCCGACGGCGTCCAGGCGCTGGATGAGGTGGACAGGAGCGCGCCGGATGTCCTGGTGCTGGATCTGAATCTGCCGCGGCTGGACGGTTATGGTGTGTTGAACCATCTGCGCGCGCGGCCCTCGACGGCAAAGCTCCCCGTGATCGTGCTGACGGCGAAGGGGGACGAGGAGAACGAGGTGCGCGTGTTCGAGACTGGCGCGAACGATTTCCTGGCGAAGCCTTTCCGCCCGCGCGCGCTGAGCGCCAGACTGAGAGCACTGCTGAAGCTAAAAGCCTGACAGTTAGCGATCAGCCATCAGCCATCAGCTCAAACGGCGGCGCACTAGCGGTCCGCAGTTTGAGCTGATGGCTCATGGCTGATGGCTGATAGCTTTCAACAAATGACCGATATCCGAGTTGGAGTGGTCGACGTGTACGTGATTCGCCCGTACCGCGCCGATTGGCTCGTGCTTTCGCTCCAGCGGTCGAGTGGGACGCGATGTCCGGGCTCATGGGAGACCGTCCACGGTCGGATCGAGCCCGATGAACGGCCGGAACAGGCGGCGGTTCGCGAGGTGCGTGAGGAGACTGGGCTGGAGCTCGACCGGCTCTATAACGTCACCTGCCAGCCGTTCTATCTGCACACGCTCGGTGTCGTCGAGATGGCCGTCGTCTTTGCGGCGTTCGTGACGGAACGCGCCGACGTTAGGCTGGGGGCCGAGCACCAGCGGTTCGAGTGGCTCTCCATGACCGACGCGGCAGCCCGGTTCACTTGGCCCCGCGAGCGCGAGGCGCTGGAGCACATCAGGATCCTGCTGGGCACCGGCGACGCGGGCCCGGCTGAGGACGTGCTGCGCGTGGTCTAGGGGCGCGTCCCCGAGCCTGGCTTGACGCTCGTCAGCTTCGTGGCCTCCGGTGGCGCGTTAGGCTTCACGCGCACGCTCTTGGCCGGAATCCCGACATACACGTGATACCCGCGCACGTCCTTCGTCGCGACCGCCATTGCGCCGACCATCCCCTGCTCGGCGACGTGGACCCCAGCCAGCACCGTCGCGTGATAGGTGATGCGCACGCCGTCGTCGAGCACCGTGACCGCGTCGGTCACATCGCGCTGATCCACGATGCTGTGCGTATGGCTGTAGATGTTGGCGTAGTCGCTGATCGACACGTTGTTCCCCATGACGATCCCGCCGCGGTCATCGAGCAGCACGTGTCGGTGGACGACGACGTTGTCACCGGCCTCGATGTTGTAGCCGAAGGAGAATTCGACGTGCTGAAACGCTTTGAAGTTCGCGCCGACGCGCTTGAAAATGTGCGGTGCGAGCACTCGCCGGAGCTTGACGCCGAGGTCCACGTTCTGGCCGCCGATGGGCAGCCGGTCGAACGAATACCATAGCCATAGCAGCGGTTTCACGCGCTGAAATTTCTCCGCGTCACACTCGGCGTAATACTCCGGCTCGAGCGTCACGTTGCGCGGGTCCAGGGCGCCCAGGGCGAGCCGTGTGGCGAGCGGGAGCGACGAATCCTCCACCGCCGTTTCCCAGTTCGACGCGTAGTCAGGATACGCGAGCTCGGCCAGCGTTCGCCGACAGAGGAGCGCACGGTCACAGAGCGGATCGGACAACGCCGCCCCAAGCTGCTCGAGCCAGGCATCGGCGAGCTTGGCGTTGTCGCATGGAGGCAGCGATCGGAGAGGACGCAAAACCATGGCGGGTGAAAGAATGCGAGAGTGGGAGAAGCCTAACGTTCAGCGACCGGGCAAGATCAGGGCGCGCGGCGCGCCGCCGCCCGGCTCTTGACCAGGGCGCGCTCGCGCTCGATCTGGGGAAGCATCTGCCCCCAGGAGTCGTTGCGCGCCGTTTCGTACGAAACCGTGAGTGGCTGCTGCACGTCGAGCTGACCGTCAAATACGTACAACCCATCCTGTCGGCCATTCTGCCGGAGCCGTTGCTCCCCGAACCCGGGCGTGATGGGCAGAATATCGAGCGGTCGAAAGTCGCGCCCGACGTTCGTGATGATGAACTCGCGAGGACTGAATCTGGTTTCCCCTTGCTCGACGGCGAAAAACGAGACGTACCAGAGACTGAGCTCGCGCACCGCGTTGCGCCGCGCAACGGCGGCGATCGCTTCGGATTTGCTCCGCTTGAGCTCCGACAGGGCTCGGTATGAGTCCGGCGACAGCAGCCGGATGATCGACTCGTCCAGCGGCGTGGCCCGGACCTGCAGGTTGGAGATCGTGAGCCGCAGCGAGATGTCATCCTGGCGAAGCGTTCCAAAGCCCGGCGGCGGGAGACCTGGCACCGTATCGGCCACTGGGCGCCGTGCTCCCGCCGAGGTGTCGGTCGCGGCGGTTGCACGTGGCGAGGCCGTGGTCGAGGCCGGCGGTGCCGAGGACGCACACGCCACGGTACAAACGAGCGACGCCACCACTAATGCGCGGCGATCCGGCGCCGTATGCGCGATGGTCATGGGACGTGAGGGGTTGTACCCGCCTCCGGCTCCGTGAGGGCAACGATCGCCGCCGCCAGCGCGTCACGCCCCAATCCAGTGTGTGCGCTGAACGGGATCACCTGATCGGCATCAAGCCCTAACGACGCGGTCAGCTCGTCAATACGAGCCGCCTTCGCTGTCGGCGAGAGCTTGTCGACCTTCGTAATGGCGACGATGGTAGGCGTGCCGAGATCGCTCAGAAAATCGAGCATCTGAAGGTCGTCGTCACTCGGGTCTCGGCGAACGTCGATGAGCTGGACGACGCCGCGAAGGTTGCTCGAGCGACGCAGGTAGGCTTCGATGAGCGGCCGCCATTCCGCGCGCCGCTCTTTCGAGATCCTGGCATAGCCGTACCCCGGAAGGTCGACGAGCACGAACCGCCGGTTTACTTCGAAGAAGTTGATCTCGCGTGTGCGTCCCGGCGTGCGGCTCACGCGCGCGAACGCCTTGCGGCGCACCAGTTGGTTGAGGAGCGAGGACTTTCCGACGTTCGACCGTCCCGCAAACGCGATCTCGGGGAGCGCGCTATCGGGACGCCAGCCGTCGACCGTTGCCATCGGCCCGAGAAAGCGCAGGTCCCGAATCACGAGCGGGTCGGCCCCCGTGTCGGACGCCATCAGTGTGTGATCGGTGGCGACACGCTGACGTTCGGAGCGGTGATCGGGATGTCGGGAGCGGTCGCGGCCACGCCCGGGATCACCAGCGCCATGACCTCATCCATCGTGCGAACGGGGTGGAACTGAACCGCGGCCCGGACTTCGTCCGGCAGCTCCTCGAGCTCGCGCGCGTTCCCGAACGGGATGATGACGTGCGCGATGCCATTACGGTGCGCCGCGACCGACTTCTCCTTGAGGCCCCCAATGGGCAGGACACGGCCGCGCAGCGTGATCTCGCCCGTCATGGCCGTGTTCCCACGGACGGGGCGACCCGTCAGGGCGCTGATCACCGCCGTCGCGATGGCGATGCCTGCCGACGGGCCATCCTTCGGCGTCGCGCCATCGGGGATATGCACGTGGAGGTCGCGGCTCCGATGAAAGTCCCGATCGATTCCCAGGGCGGCCGCGCGCGAGCGCGCATAGCTCAGTGCGGCGCTCGCCGACTCCTTCATGACGTCGCCTAACGTTCCCGTGAGCTGCACCTTGCCGCGACCGCGCACCACTGCCACCTCGATCTCGAGCGTCTCGCCGCCCACCGACGTGTAGGCGAGCCCCGTCGCCACGCCCACCTTGTCCTCGAGGGACATGTCGGCCGGGTCGTACGGCGCCACACCCAGCAATGCGCGGAGATCGTCCGACGCCACCGTCTGGATCCCGGTCGTGGCCTCGGTGGGATGTGCGACGACCTCGGCGGCGCTCGTCTCAGCGGGCTTTTTGGCCCGCGAACGTTTCGCCGGTGCCGCCGTCGATGGCTCGGCCGCCGGGCGCTCGTTAGGCTCTGCCGCGCCGGCTGCCGGGACGCTGGGTTCCGCCCGCCGGCGAGCCAGCTTGCGGCCGATGCGAGCGATGCGGCGTTCGAGGTCCCTCACGCCGGCCTCGCGCGTGTAGCGATGGATGATGTCTGATACGGTCGCCTGGTCGAACGTGACCGACGCCGGGTCGATCCCGTTCTGGCGCAGCTGCTTCGGGATGAGGAACTGCCGCGCGATCGCCTGCTTCTCGAGATCCAGGTAGCCGGGCAGTCGGATGATCTCCATCCGGTCCCGCAGCGGCTCCGGTATCGTCGACAGCGAGTTCGCCGTCGTGATGAACAGCACGTGCGACAGGTCGTAATCGACCTCGAGGTAGTGGTCGCTGAAGTTGCGATTCTGTTCCGGGTCCAGGACCTCGAGGAGTGCCGATGCCGGGTCGCCGCGATAGTCCTGCCCAAGCTTGTCGATCTCGTCGAGCAGGACCACGGGGTTTACCACCTCCGCGCGACGCATGGCCTGGATGACCCGCCCGGGCATCGAGCCGATGTACGTGCGGCGGTGACCACGGATCTCCGCTTCGTCGCGCACGCCGCCTAACGACATGCGCGCGAACCGCCGTCCGAGCGCCCGGGCCACCGAGCGCCCGAGCGATGTCTTCCCGACGCCCGGCGGCCCGACGAGGCAGAGAATGGGCCCCTCGAGCTTGCCGACCAGCGACAGCACCGCGATGTAGTCCAGAATCCGTTCCTTCACCTCGACCAGGCCGTAATGATCCTCGTCGAGGATCACACGAGCCTTGGCCACGTCGAGCGCGTCGTCGGTTCGCTCGGTCCACGGCAGCGCGAGCACCCAGTCGACGAAGTTCCGCGCGACCGTCGCCTCGGGCGACAGCGGTGACATGCGACGCAGCTTTCGAAGCTCCCGATGGGCTCTCGCCTTCACGACGTCCGGCAGCCCCTTCTTCTCGATGGCGGCCTCGAGGTCGCCGAAGTCATCGTCCTCCTGACCAAGCTCCCGATGAATCGCCTTGAGCTGCTCCTGCAGGTAGAACTCGCGCTGGTTCTGAAACAGTGAACCGCGAACGTCGTCCTCGATCTTCCGCTCGAGCCGAAGGATCTCGATCTCGGCGGCGAGCAGCTGTGCCAGCTGCGAGAGCAGGGCAGGGAGCGTCGACGCCTCGAGCAGCGTCTGCCTAACGTCGTGCCGAACGGCGAGGTGCGCGGCCACCGCGCATGCCTGGCGCTCCTCGGACGCGGTCGCCTGCACGAGCGTGACGACCTCCGCCGGAATCCGCCGGTGAAGCGACACGTACTCCTCGAACAACGAGAGCACGCGCCGACCCAGCGCCGACTGATCCACGGGCTCCGACTCGTCCACGAACGGTTCGGGGGCGATCGTCGCCCGCAGCGTACCGGCTGACGTCGCGTATCGCGTCACGCGCGCTCGCGCGATGCCCTCGACGAGAATCTTGGTCGTGCCGTTCGGCAGCCGAACCACCTGCATCAGCCGGGCGACCACGCCGATCCGGAACAGGTCAGCGGCGGCCGGGTCCTGCTGATCGGCGTTCCGCTGGGCGACGAGGAGAACGACGTTCCCGTCGTTGGCTGCCGCATCGACGGCGGCGAGAGACTGCGAGCGCCCGATAATGAGCGGCATGACGACGTACGGAAACAGCACGACATCACGGAGCGGCAGTACCGGCAAGCGTTCCGGCACCTGGAAGCGCTCGGTATCGCGGGTAAGGATCAGAGACATGGCAGAAACTTACCCGCCAACTGGGGACTAGGGACTGGGGACTAGGGACTCCGCTCGGACGCCCCACAACGCGAATAGGCCTCCGCTTGCACTCAAGGTTCAGTGCGCGCGGAGGCCTAATTGCCTAGAGGGACATCCCAGCCGAGTCCCCAGTCCCTAGTCGCCAGTCCCCACTAGGCTTCCTTCTTCTGTCGTTTCGGCGAGATCTCGAGAAGCGGCGGAGTGCCCTGGGTGACGCACGGCTCGGTCACCTTTACCTCGACCACGTCCTCCCGGCTGGGCAGCTCGAACATCACATCCATGAGGATCTCCTCGAGGATCGCCCGCAGGCCGCGAGCGCCAGTGCCGCGCTTGAGCGCCTTCTGCGCGATCGCGCGTAACGCGCTCTCCTCGAACCCGATCTTCACTTCCTCGAGCTCGAACAGCTTCGTGTACTGCTTCGTGAGCGCGTTCTTGGGCTCCTTGAGGATCTTCACGAGCGCATCCTCGTCGAGCGCCTCGAGCGGCACACAGACCGGCAGTCGGCCGACCAGCTCAGGAATCAAGCCGTAGCGAAGCAGGTCATCAGGCTCGACCTCGGCGAAGGGGTTCTTCGCTATCTGCTTTGCCTTCCCGCTCTTCACCTCTTCCTGGGTGAAACCGATCTGCTTTCTCCCGACGCGCGACTCGATGATCTTTTCGAGGCCATCGAACGCGCCGCCGCAGATGAACAGGATGTCCTTCGTGTTGATCTGGATGTATTCCTGCTGCGGATGCTTGCGACCACCTTGTGGCGGCACCGAAGCGACCGTGCCCTCGAGGATCTTGAGGAGCGCCTGTTGCACGCCCTCGCCGGAGACGTCCCGCGTTATGCTCGGGTTCTCGGATTTACGGGCGATCTTGTCGATCTCGTCGATGTATACGATTCCACGCTCGCACTCGGCGACGTTGAAATCGCCCGCCTGCAGCAGCCTGACGAGAATGTTCTCGACATCTTCGCCGACGTAGCCCGCTTCGGTCAGCGTCGTGGCATCCGCGATGGTGAACGGGACATCGAGGATGCGAGCGAGCGTCTGGGCGAGCAGCGTCTTGCCGACCCCCGTGGGTCCGATGAGCAGGATGTTCGACTTGTCGAGCTCGACATCGTCGTCACGAGCGGACGCGGAGTTGATGCGCTTGTAGTGATTGTAGACCGCCACCGACAGCGCCTTCTTCGCGTGCTCCTGCCCGATCACGTACTGGTCGAGGACGTCCTTGATCTCGTGCGGCGACGGGACCTGGGTAATTGCCTCGGCTACCTCGCGCTCTTCGTCCTCGGCGAGAATCTCGTTGCAGAGGGCGATGCACTCGTTGCAAATGTAGACCGAGGGACCGGAAATGAACTTCCGGACCGAGTCTTTCGATTTGCCGCAGAACGAGCAGCGGAGGTGTTTATCGTGGGACATGGCGGTCCGTGATGCGGGGTACCCACGCCGCTCCGGCGGGGGTGCTCGGGATAGCTAATAGACGTCCCCTTACGGGGTCAAGCAAAATCAGAGGCGTCGCTTGTGAAATCGTTCACGAGGCGACGCCCCTTCACATCACAAAGTCATCGACGGCTGCTTCGAGGGCTCAACGAGCTCGCCGCGCTGCGCGATCACGTGATCCACAATGCCATAGGCCTTGGCTTCCTCGGCGGACATGAATCGGTCACGATCGATGTCGCGCTCGATCTGCTCCACGGGTCGACCGGTGTGCTTGGCCATGAGCTCGTTCATCTTGCCGCGAAGGTAGATGATCTCCTTCGCCTGAATCTCGATGTCTGCCGCGGTGCCCTGCGCACCGCCCGACGGCTGGTGAATCATGATCCGCGAGTGCGGTAGCGCCGAGCGCTTGCCGTTTCGTCCCGCCGCGAGGAGGAATGCGCCCATGCTCGCCGCCAGGCCCATGCAAATTGTGTTCACCGGCGACTTCATCCACTGCATCGTGTCGTAGATCGCGAGACCCGCCGACACGCTCCCGCCGGGCGAATTGACGTACAGATGAATGTCGCGCTCCGCATTGTCTGCCTCGAGGAACAGCAGCTGGGCGATCACGATGTTGGCGACGTCATCGTTGATCGGCGTCCCGAGGAAGATGATGCGGTCCATGAGGAGCCGCGAGAAAATGTCGTACGTGCGCTCGCCTCGACTCGAACGCTCGATGACGTACGGAGGATAGATCGTCGGCATATAAGGCTTCCCTGACGGTGAAAGATCTACTCGAAAACTAGCCGTTCGTCTCGACCGTGTTTCGCTCGAGGAGCCACTTGAACACCTTGTCCTCGGTGATCGAGCGCTCCAGTTCCTTGAGTCGTCCCGCTTTCTGCAGCGACGCGTAGAGCTGGCCCGGATCGCCGCCGCGCTTCGCGGCAGTCTCCGCGATGCGGTCATCCAGATCCGCCTCCGTCGCCGTTAGGCTCTCTCGCTCGGCGACCGTATCGATGACGAGATCACGCCGCACCTGCCGCTCAGCCATCGGACGGAATTCCGTTGCGAACCGGTCCTTCTCGCCTTCCGGGATCTGATAGGCATTCGCGTACGCGTCCACGAGCTGTGCGACCCAGCTTGGTGGAATGTCGAACTGGTTGGCGCCAATGATGTCGTCGAGCAGTCGCTGGCGGACCTCGGACTCCGTCTCTCGCTGGGCGTTCGCTTCGAGATCGTCGCGCACGGCCTTGCGCAGCGCGTCGATCGAATCGAAGTCGCCGACTTCGCGCGCGAACGCGTCGTCGAGCTCTGGAAGCGTCTTCCGCTTCACGTCCTGAACGGTGACGCGAACCTTCTTGGTCTTCGAGCGCTGCGCTTCATCGGGGAAGTCTTCCGGCCATTTCACGGGCCGCTCGACCGTCTGTCCCGGCTGCGCTTCCATGATCAGCTCTTCGATGCCGGGAATCGCCTGGCCGGCTCCGAGGACGAGTGGATACTGTTTGCCCTCCGGCATGGCGCCCGTTTCGTCCGCGGTTGCCAGCACGACCGTCACCATGTCACCGGGCGCTGGCTTGTCCTCGACCGGTGTCCACGTCGCGCGCTGGTCGCGCACCTGATCCACCTGCTCGCGAACCTGCTCGTCGGTCACGTGTCGCTCGGTGCGCTGGACGCGGAATCCCTGTATGCGTTGCAGCGCGATCTCCGGACGGACTTCGAGGTGAAGCTCGAACGTGAGCGGCTCGTTCTCGCCGAACTTCACGTCGTGCACGTGCGGTTGCGATGCAAGCTTCAACTGCTCGCGCTCCACGACCTCCTTGTAGGCCTCCTGTACGAGGCTCTCGAGCGTTTCCTGTCGGATGGCATCCGCGAACTTCTTCTTGACCATCGCCGGCGGGGCCTTGCCCGGACGGAAGCCCGGCAGCCGGACGCTGCTCGCGTAGCGGCGCGCGGCTTTGTCCTCGGCGTCACGCACTGTCTCGACCGGCACCGAGATCTGAAGGAGGCGCTCGACCCCGTCGGTCTTTTTCGGAGTGATCTCGATGTTCATCACAGGTACGAGGGAAGTAACGTGTCCAGGCGGCTCGGCGGCGTCAGCGCTCGGACGGCGCCGTTCGGGGTCACCCGGTGACCGCCGCTGGAGCGGAAACCTAACCCACCGTCCGGAGCGCACCAACCCGAGCATCCGCCCGCCTGGGACGCCGTTCGTCGATCGGGTGAGGTGGTTTCACTCGAACCGGCTTCCCAAGCCGGTACAGCGTCTCTAGAGTGATGCAGACTCCAACAAGGGTTTGTCGATGCGGGCGGACATCATCGAGGCGGCCAAAAAGGCGTACGCAAGCTCCGGCGATGCGATCACACTCGGATCCGTCCTCGCCGACGGCGAGTGCGATCCGGAGCCCGTCGTCCGGATTCCGCTCGCGATGCTCAACCGGCATGGGCTGATTGCCGGTGCAACCGGGACCGGCAAAACGCGAACGTTGCAGCTCGTTGCCGAGCAGCTGTCGCGTGCCGGCGTGCCCGTCTTTCTCTCCGACGTGAAGGGGGACCTGTCCGGCGTGGGCACTGCCGGGACGCCTAACGATCGGATCACCCAGCGGGCGAACGATACCGGCTTCGCCTGGAGCCCGAGCGCGTTCCCGGTCGAGTTTCTGAGCCTCACTGGGAAAAGCGGCGCCCAGTTGCGTGCGACGGTGTCGGCGTTCGGCCCACTTCTCCTCTCGAAGGTGCTCGGCCTGAACGACACGCAGACGAGCGTGCTCACGCTCGTGTTCAAGTATTGCGATGACAAGGGTCTGCTGCTGCTCGATTTTTCCGATCTGCGCGCCGTCCTCCAGTATCTCGCCGGCGATGGCGCCGCGGAGCTCAAGGACTACGGCGGAATGTCCAAGCAGACAGTGGGGGTGCTGCTCAGAGAGATGGTGGAGCTTCAGCAACAGGGGGCGGAGGCGTTTTTCGGGGAACCGGAGTTCAACATCGAAGACCTGATGCAGACGGAGCGAGACGGCCGTGGTCTCGTCAGCGTTCTCGAGCTGAGCGACGTGCAGGACAAGCCGGCACTCTTCTCCACGTTCATGCTCTGGCTGCTCGCGTCGCTCTACAACCACCTTCCCGAGGTCGGGGACGTCGACAAGCCCAAGCTCGTGTTCTTCTTCGATGAAGCCCACCTCCTGTTCGACAATGCGAGCAAGGCGCTGCTCGACGAGGTCGAGAAGGTCGTGCGGCTCATTCGGTCCAAGGGCGTCGGGATCTTCTTCATCACCCAGAGCCCCAAGGACATCCCTGCCGATGTGCTCGGCCAGCTCGGGAATCGCGTGCAGCACGCACTCCGCGCCTTCACTGCCGATGACGACAAGGCACTGAAGGCGGCCGCCCGGACGTTCCCGAAAACGCCGTTCTACGACATCGAGGAGACGCTCACGACGTTAGGCATCGGTGACGCGTTCGTGACCGTCCTCGCGCCTAACGGCGCTCCGACGCCGCCGTTCGCCACGCGGCTCATTCCTCCCGCTGCGCGAATGGGCCCGCTCACCGACGCCGAGATGGCGCAGCGGCTCTCGTCATCGGCGCAGGTGAAGGAGTACGCGGCCGCGATCGACCGCGAGAGCGCACGAGAGATGCTGGCGAAGCGCGTGGCCCCCGCCGCGCAGCCGGCCGGCGCGCCCGACGGCGCGAGCCCAGCGGCGGGTCCCGCGGCGCCAGCGCGATCGGGTGGCCGCGCGCCAAAGCCGGAGCCATCGACGTTCGAGAAGGTCATGAACTCGCCACTCACTCGCACGGTGGCGGGCGTCGTGGCGCGTGGGATCATGGGGGCGCTTCTGCCGCGCCGGAGCAGCTCGACGAGAAGCAAGCGAAGCGTCTGGTAGCGCAATCGCACTACAGTCTGCGCGGCCTGCGATCCCCGACGAATGCGAAAGGGGGGACTCGAACCCCCACGGGTTTCCCCACTGGATCCTAAGTCCAGCGCGTCTACCAATTCCGCCACTTCCGCAAAAAACGAAGACGGGGCGATCGCTGCGATCGCCCCGTCTCATCGATCGGCTCGGATAATCTAACTATTTCTCGCTGCCGACCCGGATGTTCACGACTCGCGTCGCAGCACCCTGCACGCCCGGATTGAACACCTGGAGGCTCACGATGTCGCCATCCTTCGCGCGCGACAGCACCCCCTGGAGGTCCTCAACCGAGTGGACTTCCTTGCGCGGCGTGGGGAAGAGAATCGCGGTGATGACGTCGTCCTTGAATAGCCGTCCCCGGGCCGGGCCGGCCGCGTCGATATCCACGACCTGAACCCCGTCACGGTTGTTGCCGGAACGCATCGCGCTCCGGACCTCGGACGACAGCGGTTCCACCTTCACGCCAATCTTGTCGTAGGTGACGCTGCCATTGGGGTTCGCATTGTCATCGTCATTGTCGCGCGACGCGACGGTCGCGTTACTGGGCGCCTCGGCCAGCTTCACCTTGAACGTCTTCTTCGTGCCGTACCGCATGACATCCACGGTGACAGTCTCACCCGGCTCGTGCCCACGAATGATTCGCTGCAGCGTGCTCACGCGATCGATCGGCTTGCCGTCAGCAGCGACGATGACATCACCAGCCTCGAGACCAGCCGCCCGCGCCGGGCTGTTGTCGTCACTGTAACCACCAACGAGCACGCCTGCGATGTCTTTGAGCCCTGCGACGCTGGCATCCTCTGGACTGACAGGCGAGATCTGCACGCCGATCACGGCCCGACGCACGCGGCCATGCTCGACGATGTCATCCATCACCTGCTTGGCAAGCGTGATTGGAATGGCAAACCCGTAGCCGGAGTAGTACCCGGTCTGGCTCGCGATCGCGCTGTTGATGCCGATCACTTCGCCGCGGGAGTTGACGAGCGGCCCACCGGAGTTCCCCGGGTTGATGGCCGCGTCGGTCTGAATGAAGTCGGTGATCGCGTAGGCGTCACGGTTGAGCCCTTGAAGCTCCGTACTGCCGCGCCCTTTCGCGCTCACGATTCCCGCGGTGACCGTGAAGTCGAGGCCAAGCGGGTTGCCGATCGCGAGGACCCACTCACCAACGCGCGCGGACTCGTCGTTGCCAAGCGTCGCGGTGGGCAGATCCTTGCCTTCGATCTTGATGACCGCGACGTCGGTCGTCGGATCGCGGCCCACGACCTTCGCTTTGAACACGCGGTGATCGGTGAGCGTCACGTTCAGCCGATCGAAGTCCTCGACGACGTGGTTGTTGGTGAGGATGTAGCCGTCTTTGCTGACGATGAAGCCGGAGCCGCTCGCTTCGGCGGGAGCGGATCGCGGATCGAACTTCTGGAAGAAGTCCTCGAGGCCTGGCGGGCCGTTGCGGCGCGGTGAGCGCTGAACGCTCTGCTTCGCATCCCGCTCCGCCTGGATCGAAACGACGGCAGGCGTCACGTGCTCGGCGATCGAGACGAACGCATTGCTCGCGTCGGCGATTGGCTTGACTTCCTGGACTGTTGGCTTCGCGGAGGTGCCACGCGACTGCGCGTAGCCGAATCGGGTGAGATCGAATCCGGACGCGAAGACGATACCGCTGGCGAAGGCGATCGCCACGGCCGCACCGAATCGCGCGCGTGCGAGTGTACGAGACGACATAGCTCTGTGTCCTTGCTTGGACTTTATCGAATGTATGGACGCTACACGTCCGCCGTCGAGCAATTATGCCACGGAAAAGCGTGCCGCGGCGGGGTTCCTTTCGTAGGACACCGACAGGTGTCGAAGAGTTTCCGGTTCATCTGCGATGCTGACGGGGCCGGCAAACCGCCCGGCCCCGCGCACTTCCTCTCTGTGGACCTTCGTGCACGTCCAGTGGTCACCTGTAAGCTGGACGCCGAAGCTGAACCGTCGCTAACGCTACTTCTTGCCCTCGTCGACAATCTCGTAGTCGGCTTCGACGACATCGTCGGGCTTCTGTGAGGAAGTCGCGCCCGCGGGCTCGCCAGGCTGCGGCTCGCCTCCCGGCGGTGGCGAGGACTGCTGCTGCGCGTAGAAGGAGCGACCGGCCTCCTGGAATGCGGAGGCCAACTCCTCCTGCGCCGAGCGGATCTCGCCCATGTCATCGCCGCGCAGCGCCTTTCGTGCGCGCTCCACCGCGTTGTCGAGGCGAGTCTTCAGATCGGCAGGCAGCCTGTCCGCCCACTCCTTCGAGTTCTTCTCGACCTCGTAGGTGAGGCTGTCGAGCCGGTTTCGAACGTCGATCTCCTCACGGCGCTGTTTGTCGGCCTGCGCGTTTTTCTCGGCGTCGTCGACCATGCGCTTGATCTCGGCGTCGGAGAGACCGCTCGACGCCTCGACACGGATCTTCTGCTCCTTGCCGGTGGCCTTGTCGCGCGCCGTCACGTGCAGGATGCCGTTCGCATCGATGTCGAAGGTGACTTCGACCTGCGGCATGCCGCGCGGAGCGGGCGGAATTCCGGTGAGCTGGAATTTCCCGATCGTCTTGTTGTACACGGCGAGCTCACGCTCTCCCTGGAGCACATGGATCTCGACCGTCGTCTGGTTATCGTCGGCCGTCGAGAACGTCTCGCTCTTTTTCGTCGGGATCGTCGTGTTGCGCGGGATGAGCACCGTGGTTACGCCGCCCAGCGTCTCGATGCCGAGAGAGAGCGGGGTGACGTCGAGCAGCAGCACGTCCTTCTGCTCACCGGTGAGGACCGCGCCCTGAACCGCGGCGCCGATGGCTACGACCTCGTCCGGGTTCACGCCCTTGTTCGGCTCCTTTCCGAAGAAGTCCTTCACGATCTGCTGCACCTTCGGAATGCGAGTCGAGCCACCGACCAGCAGGACCTCATCGATGTCCTTCGGATCGATGCCAGCGTCCTTGAGTGCCTGCTTCATTGGCGGGATCGTGCGCTGGATGAGGTCGTCCACCAACTGCTCGAATTTCGCGCGGGTGAGCGTGTAGTTGAGGTGTTTGGGGCCTGACTGATCGGCCGTGATGAACGGCAGGTTGATGTCCGTCTGTTGCGTGGACGAGAGCTCCATCTTGGCCTTCTCGCCGGCTTCCTTCAGGCGCTGGAGCGCCATCGGATCCTTCGAGAGGTCGATACCCTGGTCGCGCTTGAACTCGCTTACGAGCCAGTCGATCACGCGTTGGTCGAAGTCGTCGCCGCCCAGGTGCGTGTCGCCGTTCGTGGATTTCACCTCGAACTGACGGGAGCCATCGACATCATAAAGCTCTAGAACTGAGATGTCGTAAGTGCCTCCGCCAAGGTCGAATACGGCAACCTTCTCATCCTTTTTCTTATCGAGGCCGTAAGCGAGGGCGGCCGCCGTGGGCTCGTTGATGATTCGGAGCACGTCTAGCCCGGCGATCTTGCCCGCGTCCTTGGTGGCCTGACGCTGCGAGTCGTTGAAGTAGGCGGGAACAGTGACCACCGCCTTCGAGACCGAGTGCCCGAGGTAGTCCTCGGCGGTCTGCTTCATCTTCTGGAGGATCATCGCCGAGATCTCGGGCGGCGTATATCGCTTGCCCTGTACCTCGACCGTAGCGACGTCGTTACCTCCCGACACGACCTTGTACGGGACGCGTTTGATCTCGTCGCTGACCTCGCTGATCTTGCGACCCATGAACCGCTTGATCGAGAAGACCGTGTTCTGCGGATTCGTGACTGCCTGACGCTTCGCGATCTGACCCACCAGGCGTTCGCCGTCCTTCGTGAACCCAACCACCGATGGCGTCGTTCTTCCACCTTCGGAGTTGGGAATCACGACGGGGTCGCCGCCCTCCATCACGGAGACGACCGAGTTCGTGGTGCCCAGATCGATGCCAATTACCTTATCTGCCATTGCGCCCTCGCAGGGAGAAAAAAGATCGAAGTCGAGCTGAAGCGTCTGATTCGACCGACACGCGCTCGCTCGCAACGTGGTCCGGTGGGTGGCAAGGTCAGGGCCGGGCCGTTACGTCAGTTTGGCAGATTTCGGCGGCGCGATCCCGAGCATCGGATCGCCAGTGGCAGTCGATTGCGTCCTACTAACGCGTCAGCACCTCACCTCTCGCGACGCCAATGATCCCGATCAGCGACGAAAACCCGACGCTTCGCACTCCGGTCATGACCTACCTGTTGCTCGCGCTCATGCTCGCGACATGGGTGGTTGTCGAGGGCGCCGGGACGAACGCCACGCAGCTCGCCGCGGCGGTGTGCAACTACGGGCTGGTGCCTGCCGAACTCACGCACGGGCGCCCCGTTGGGTTCTCGATCCCCATCGGTCCGAACCTCGCCTGCCAGATCGACGACAGCGCGATCAACGTCCTGACGCCGCTCCTCTCGATGTTTCTGCACGGGAGCTGGGGACATCTCCTAGGCAACGCAATCTACTTCTGGGTGTTCGGCAACAACGTCGAAGACAGCATGGGGCGTTTCCGCTTTCTGGTGTTCTATCTGGTTTGTGGGCTCGCCGCGGCGGCGACGCACGTGATGGTGGACCCAAGGTCTCCGGTCCCAACTGTCGGCGCGTCCGGCGCGATCTCCGGCATTCTCGGCGCGTATCTCGTACTTTACCCACGCGTCCGCGTTAGGTATTTCGTCTTCCTGTTCTTCGTGCGGTTTCCCGCCTGGGTGGCGCTCCTGTGGTGGTTCGCGACCCAGGTGCTGACGGGGTTACCTCAGCTCAACCAGGTGGACCCGGAGGTGTCCGGGGGCGTGGCGGTTTGGGCGCACGTCGGCGGATTCGTCGCTGGGGTGCTGCTCGTGAAGCTGTTCGAGAATCGCTCGCTCGTGTCGCGGCGCACAATGGTGTCGGATGCTCGCGGGGTATGGCAGTAGCGACGCGAGTCGCCGGGAACCGCGCGTTGCGGCTCCCCCTCGCCGTCCTATGTTTCCACGCGTGCAGATAGCTCGCGTCATCGGTCGCGTCGTCTCGACGGTCAAGCAGGACACGCTGGCCGCCGTCACCCTGCAGTGGATCCAGCCAATCACCACGGCGGGAGCCGACGTGGGCAAGGCGCTAGTCGCCGTCGATCGGGTCGGCGTTGGGCCGGGCGAAGTCATCTACTTCATAACGTCTCGTGAGGCCGCGCTGACGCTCGACAATCCGTTCGCGGCGGTCGACGCGGGGATCGTGGGAAAGGTGGACTGGGTCGACATTGGCGGCCGCCAGGTGCTGCGCGCCGATGACATCGATGGGAACACCGCCGCGGGCGAGCCCGCGGCGATCTGAGAGGAAAAGCGTGTATCTCGCGCGTGTTATTGGCGACGTCGTCTCCACCCACCGTCACGAACACCTCGGTCAGAAGAAGCTGCTACTCGTCCGCCGGCTCGATCTCGAGGATCGGGAAGAAGGCGCCGAGGTCATAGCGCTCGATGTGATTGGAGTTGGCGTGGGCGAAAAAGTGCTCGTGGTGCAGGAGGGCAACGCGGCGCGGTCGCTGTTCAAGGACCCGAACATCCCGGCGCAGGCCGTCGTCGTCGGCGTCGTCGATCGCGTGGACGTCGACCGTCAATGAGCTCCGACATGGATCTCGACGCCCTTGCAGCGCGCATCGCGCGCGAGCTGTCCCGCGCTGATCAAATCGGGAATCGGGAATCGGGAATCGGGAATCGGGAATCGACCGGCGGGACCACCGGAGGGCGGGGGCTTGCCACCGCGGATAATTCGCCGGGCGTCCGGTACGTTCGCGAGAACGCGCGAATCGCAGAGTTCATCGACCACACGCTGCTCAAGGCCGAGACGACGCGTGCGGACATCGACCAGCTCTGCTCGGAGGCGCTCGAGCACGAGTTCGCCGCGGTGTGTGTCAACCCGGTGTGGGTGCCGCGCTGCGCCGAGCGGCTCCAGGGGAGCCGGGTTGCCGTGGCGACCGTGGTCGGCTTCCCGTTAGGCGCCAACCAGTCCGAGGTCAAGGCCGCGGAAGCATCGCTGGCGATCCGACAGGGTGCGAGTGAGATCGACATGGTTGCCGCCGTGGGCCATATCAAGGGCGGTGACTGGAATCATGTCGCGGACGACATCGCCGCCGTGGTGCGGGCGGCAGCGGGACGTCTCGTGAAGGTCATCATCGAGTCGGCGCATCTCACGCCGGTGGAGATCATCAAGGCCAGTGCGCTCGCGCGCGACGCGGGGGCGCACTACGTGAAAACGAGCACCGGCTTTCACGCAGCTGGTGGCGCAACGGCGGAGGCGGTGGCGCTCATGCGCCTGGTGGTTGGCGACTCCATGGGGGTCAAGGCCTCGGGCGGCGTTCGCGATTGCGCGACGGCGCTGCGGATGATCGCCAACGGTGCAACGCGGATCGGCACCTCGAGCGGTGTGGGGATGGCCCAGTGCCTGGGACGTGGCCCGTTGCCGATGCACGAGCTGCTGGCATCCCCACACGCACACGAGGAGCGATGTGCCTCGGGGACCTGCCTGACGAGCGCCGCCACGACGAAGGGCGCGGCGGTCTATTGACGGGCGTTGACCGGCGCCGACGTGCGCTCGCCCGGCGTCGCGCGTTAGGCGGCGATGGGTTGGCCGGAGTGCGCGCAACCGACGCGAAGTCTCTCGCCGCGCACATCGGGCCGGCCGTCCGGTCAAGTAGTTGTGTGTCTCGGTTCGGTAACGGAACGTGTAACGAACGGTGGCCTCGGGAGTTAGCGCATTGCGTTCAGTGACCGTGCCCGGGAAATTCTCAGGTCCGGGCACATTGAGTGCATCAAGCCGCCTGCGGATTCACTAGGAGGAACGACGTGGCACTTACCAGAAAGTTCATGGATTCCGAAGGGATGCACTGGCAGGTGTATGAGCTTTCTGACGATAGCGCGGCGCCCCGTTGGTTGTATTTCTTCTCGCGGGACGTGACGAAGTCGCTTTCCAGCTATCCCGATGACTGGGCCGTGATGGACTGGCCCGGGTTGGAACGACTCTGTCACCACGCGAGGCCGCCTGCCAGGCGCGATAGCAGGCCTCCACTGACCGCGCTCGGGCAGGGCGCCGAGCTCTGACGCTTCATAGCCGAGTTTCCCTTTGCGAATGCGAACGGGTCTCGGCTATGTTTGTCTCGGTTGTGTAACGAAGCCTGCGCCGCGCCAGTTGAGAGGCCGCCGCGTGGCCTTGGCCACCTCCGACGACACCCCGTGCGCCTCATCCCACGCGACGAAGGCTTTTTCGTTCTCTTCAACGAGCTGGCGAAGCGACTCAAGGAAGCAGCGCGTCTCCTGAATTGCCTGTTCGCCGAGCCGGACAGGCTCGATCACTACGTCGCTGCCATCAAGACCGTGGAACACGAAGCGGATGTGCTCACGCACGACGTCCGCGCGAGGATCGACCGCAGCTTCGTCACGCCGATCGACCGGGAGGACATTCACCGCCTCGCCACGGAGCTCGACGACGTCATCGACCTTCTCGACGGCACAGCGCGCCGAGTCGCGATGTTCCACATTGCCGAGTCCCGCCCGCCCGCGCTCAAGCTGTCCGACACGATCTCTCGCGCCGCCGACCACATTCAGGCTGGCGTGATGGCGATCAAGAAGCCGTCGGTCGTTGCGGAGAGCAGCCGCGCGATCAAGCGGCTCGAGGAGGAAGGTGATGCCATCTACCAGGACGCGGTCGGTGAGCTGTTTCGTGGCAAGCCCGATGCGCTCGAGGTGATGAAGTGGAAAGAGCTCTATGACACGCTCGAGCGAGCGCTCGATGAGTGTCAGGGCGTGGGCAACGTGCTGGAGAGCATCTCCCTCAAGAATTCGTGAGCCCGGTGGCGTACGTCGTCGTCATCGTCCTGATCGGCTTCGCGTTCGACTTCATCAACGGCTTTCACGACTCGGCGAACTCCATCGCCACGATCGTCGGGACGCGCGTCCTGAACCCGTTCGCGGCGGTCGTCTGGGCTGCCTTCTTCAACTTCGCGGCGGCGTTCGTGGTGGGCACCGCCGTCGCGAAGACGGTCCAGAGCGGAATGATCGACCAATCGATCGTAGATCCGACGGTCATTCTCTCGGCGTTGTTAGGCGCGATCGCCTGGAACCTCATCACGTGGGCGTACGGCCTTCCCTCGAGCTCCTCGCACGCGCTGATCGGCGGCTACGCCGGCGCGGCCGTCACGAAAGCCGGGTGGAGCGCGATCCTCTGGGGTGACAAGTGGATCAAGACGCTGGAGTTCATCGCGCTCTCGCCGCTCATCGGCATGGCGGCCGGGTTCGTACTCATGGTCGCGGTATACTGGATCTTCCAGCGGGCGGCGCCCGCGCGCGTCGATCGCGTGTTCCGCGTCGCACAGCTTGGAAGCTCGGCACTGTTCTCGTTCTCGCATGGAGCGAACGACGCGCAAAAGACAATGGGCATCATCGTCGGATTGCTCGGTGCTACCCACACGCAGAACATCTTTCGTGGTCAGCAGGGGTTGCTCGGTCTCTTCTATCTGCCTAACCCGGAGGCTGGTGTTCCCTACTGGGTGGAGATTGGCGCGTATAGTTGCATCGCTCTGGGAACGCTCTTGGGCGGCTGGCGGATCGTGCACACCATGGGGAACCGGATTACGAAGCTGCGTCCGGTCGGCGGCTTCTGTGCAGAGACGGGCGGGGCATTCGCCATCCTCATCGCGACGAAGTTCGGCATTCCGGTGAGCACGACGCACACGATCACCGGGGCGATCGTCGGGGTCGGAGCGACGAACGGCGTTTCGGGCGTGCGCTGGGGCGTTGCAGGGCGTATCGTTTGGGCATGGATCATGACGATACCCGCGGCGGCCATTATCGCGGCGGGTTCGTACTTCATCCTCTCGCGCCTGATTCCGCTGTGACAGGCTCGTGACGGCTCGCCCGCTCTTCAGTCGGTTATGATGAACGCCCGGGCTGAGCCGGGCGTTTATCGTTTGTAGGGTCGATTCGCACTTGTCCTGCGTCCCATTGACGATGCACGAACCGCTTCCGCCAACGCTGTTTTTCAATCGCGAGCTCAGCTGGCTCGAGTTCAACGCGCGCGTGCTCAACGAGGCGTTCGACGAGCGCAACCCGCTGCTGGAGCGACTCAAGTTCCTGTCGATCTTCAGCACGAACCTCGACGAGTTCTACATGGTGCGCGTCGCCGGGCTGCGTCGTCAGGTCGCGGCGGGTGTCACGTCGTCAGCAGCGGATGGCTTGTCGCCGCAACCGGCGCTGGATGCCATCGAGCGCCGAGTGCGCGAGCTCCTCGCCCAGGCGCGCACGATTCTGCACGAGCAACTGCTGCCGGCGCTGGACGAGAAGGGCATTCGACTCGTCCGCATGACCGACCTGGCGCCGAGCGAGTGGAACACGATCGATCAATTCTTCGAGTCGGAGGTGTTTCCGGTTCTCACGCCGTTGGCGGTCGACCCGGGTCACCCCTTCCCATACGTCTCGAATCTCTCACTGTCGCTCGCTGTCGAAATTCGCGATCCGGATCGCGGCCTGGACCACTTCGCGCGAGTGAAGGTCCCCAAGAGCCTTCCGCGCTGGGTTGCGTTCGGTCGAGGACATCATTTCGTGCCGCTCGAGGAAGTCATCGGGGCGAACCTTGGCTCGCTGTTCCCGGGGATGCAGGTGCTCGGCTGGTGGGCGTTCAAGGTGACGCGCTACTCCGACCTCGAGCTGGAGAAGAACGTGGACGAGCCTGAGGACCTCCTCGCGATGATCGAGGAGCAGGTCTTTCAGCGCCGGTTTGGGGAGGTGGTGCGACTCGAGGTGCAGGACGACATGCCGCGGCACATCCGTGCGCTCATCCTCGAGGAGTTGCAGGAGGCGGAGCTGCTGCCGGGCCTCGTGTTGGCGGATCGAGACATGTTCGACGGCGGCCCGTTGCTCGAGCTGGGCGATCTCATGTCGATCGCTTCGATCGACATGCCCGAGCTGCACGATCCTCCGTTCGTGCCTGCCGTCCCACCAGCGGTCCGCGATGCGACGCGATCGATCTTCGATGTCATTCGCGAGCGCGACCTTCTCGTGCACCATCCGTACGAGTCGTTCACGGCGACCGTCGAGCAGTTTCTCGATGCCGCGTCGCGCGACGACCATGTACTGGCCATCAAGATGACGCTCTACCGCACCTCGGGCGACACGCCTATCGTGCGCGCGCTGACGGAGGCGGCGCAGCGCGGAAAACAGGTTGCGGTCCTCGTGGAGCTGCAGGCGCGGTTCGACGAGGCGAACAACATCACGTGGGCGCGCACGCTGGAAAACTTCGGCGTGCACGTGGCCTACGGATTGCCCGGGCTCAAGACGCACTCGAAGGTGGCGCTCGTCGTTAGGCGCGAGCCCGACGGCATCCGGCGTTACGTGCACATCGGCACGGGCAACTACAACACGAAAACGGCGCGCACCTACACCGACCTCGGGCTCTTCACGGCGAGTCCGTCGATCGGCGCAGATCTGAGCGACCTGTTCAACTCGCTCACGGGCTTCTCGCGACAGCGCGTGTACCGAAAGCTGCTCGTGGCGCCCGGCAACATGCGCGATCGATTCCTGGAGCTGATCTCGAACGAGACGAACGCGGCCCGGGAAGGGAAGTCCGCGCAAATCATCGCCAAGTTGAATGCCCTCGTGGACCCGGGGATCATTGCGGCGCTGTACGAGGCATCGCAGGCCGGCGTCGACATCGATCTCATCGTCCGAGGTATCTGCTGCCTTCGGCCGGGCGTGCCCGGCGTGAGCGAGCGCATTCGCGTCATCAGCATCGTCGGGCGGTTCCTCGAGCATTCGCGCCTGTTCTATTTCCGGAACAGCGCCGAAGACCGTTACTTCACCGGTTCCGCGGATTGGATGCCGCGCAACCTGGATCGGCGCGTCGAAGCGGTGACGCCCGTCGAGGATCGCGCCCTGCATCCGCGGCTCCGGGCGCTGCTCGACACCTGTCTCTCGGACAACCGCCAGGCGTGGGAGCTCTGTGCCGACGGCACCTACGTGCAGCGCACGCCAGGCGACGAGCCGGAGCGCGCGACGCACCGGCTGTTGCTGCGCGATCCGTTGGGGCTCGAGGTCGCGGATCGGCCGACTCGTGTCACGGACGCCGCCCAGCCGGTGACCGAGCTACGGGTGGAGCGCACTGCCTAACGCTACACCGGCGGCGCCGTGCGGATCGTGGCCGGCGATGATTCCCAGCCGGGTGTCTAGTCGGGCTGCTCGTCGTCGGCATCCTGAGGCGACACAACCGTGCCGTCCGGAGCCACGACCTCCACCGGAATGCCCGCGACCTTCGACAACAGGTCGGATTTTCTGCTCGCGCCCCATAGGTCGAGCCGCAGCGACTGCGCCCGGCGATTGGCCACGGCCGTGAGGCGAAGCGCCCGATCGAGCCACCGGACCTTCACACGCTCCACGGCGCCGATGTGCCCGCGATCCATTCCGTCCGCAACACGAAGAATCGCGGCGAGCTTCCGAATGCGCCGCCGGAGCGCGCGGTCGAGAATACCGTAGTTCTCGTGCTTGCGTTTCGGCGGCGCGCCGCGGTGATACCGCGCCACGTTCGCGATCGCCACCTGTTCCTCGGGCGACATGCCGAGCATGTCGGCGTGCACGATCAGGTGGTACGAGTGCTTGTGGTGGTTCTCGTAATTGATGTGATACCCGACATCGTGGAGCAGCGCGGCGTCCGCGAGAATCTGGCGGTCCGTGGCGGAGAGACCAATGCGGGGGCCGATCGCGTCGAACATCTGCAGCGACAGACGTTGCACGTGACGCGCATGCGGCTCCTCGTAATGACACTTCTCCGCAAACTCTCGCACCGACCGTTCGCGTGCCTCGCCGCGATCCGAGAACGTCGGGACGACGCGCGCTGTTTCGAGGAGCAGTCCCTCGCGAATGCCGTACGCCGACACGATCAGCTCTCGCGATTCGAGTCTCGCGAGTACCTCGGCGGCCACGGCAAACCCGGCGACGATGATGTCGGCGCGCGCCGGATTGAGCCCGGGCACGGCGGCGCGCTGATCCGGCGACATGTCCTGAAGCATGTCGAGGATGTGCTCGAGCTCTTCGCGTGGAAGGCGAGTGCCATGCGTCGTGCGTGCGGTCTGCACGCCCTGGCGATTCAGATAGATGCCGGCAAGGTTGGTGAACGTTCCACCCGACCCAATGATCTGCGCGCCACGCCAATCCCGCACGGGCAGCGATTTGCGGATGTCGTCGCGGATGGCGGTACGGAGCTTCCGGACGCCCTTGCGTCGCACCTTCGGGCCCAGGAACTCCTCGGTCAGTCTGATGGCGCCGAACGGCAGCGAGATGAGTCGCTCCAGCAGCCCGTCGGCGCTCAGCGCGAGCTCGAGCGACCCGCCGCCAATGTCCATCACGACCGCTCTCCCGACGCCCAGCTCGAAGTGCGCGAGTGCGCTGCGGAACGAGAGGCGTGCCTCCTCTTCGCCCCGAAGCACCTTCACCTTGAGGCCCGTCTCGGAGCGAACGAGCTCCAGGAACGTGAGCCCGTTCGCGGCATCGCGCACCGCGCTTGTCGCGACTGCCTCGATGCGCGACGCACCCAGTTGCCTCGCGAGCGTGGCCATCCGAATGAGCGCTTCGAGTGCCTGACGCATCGCGGTCTCGCTCAGCAGCCCGCTCTCGCGGACTCCCGCGCCGAGCCGCGGCGCCGCTTTCATTTCGTCCACGACGCGTATCGAGCCCGAGGGCGATACGTCGGCGACGATCTGGCGGATGGAATTGGAACCGATGTCGATCGCCGCGAGCCGAACGTCCTGTTCGGCTCGCGGCGATCGCGCTGCGTCGGAAGACCTGGAGAATGCGGGGAGTGCCACCTAACCAGTCGCTTGAGGGACTGCTGGACGGTCGCGGCCGAGATCCTCGAAATGATGCTTGATCTGCTTGCCTTCTGCCAGGAACACGGCGTCCTCCGCGATGTTCGTCGCCAGGTCGGCCACGCGCTCGAGGTTCCGGCTGACGAGCAGGAGCTCGAGCGACGGGTTGATCGTCCGGGCGTCGGCCATCATGTGTGTGAGCAGGATTCGGAACACCGAGTCGTGGAGCGAATCGACGGCGTCGTCGGCCTTGCACACCTCGCGGCCGAGGGCCCCATCCGCCCGGATGAACGCGTCCAATGCCTCGGCAAGCATGCGCCGTGCCCGCCGCGCCATGTCCTCGATCTCTGGGGTCGGCGTAATTTCGACGTGTAACGCGATCAGACGCAACGCCGACTGCGCGAGGTTGACGGCATGGTCGCCGACCCGCTCCAGGTCGCTGGTGATCTTGATGGCGCTGATGATGAAGCGCAGATCGCGGCCCATCGGCTGCTGCAAGGCGAGAAGCGACACGGCGAGCTGCTCGCACTCGAGCTCCATCATGTCGACCTCGCGGTCACCCGCGATGACCGCGTCAGCCTTTTCCTTGTCGCGCGTGAGCAGCGAATCGACCGCGAGGTCGATCAGCTCCTCGGCGCGGGCCGACATGTCGAGGAGCCGTTCCTTCAGCGTTTGTAGCTGGTCGTGAAAGTGGCGAAAGCCAGCGGTCTCGGGGCTCATCCAAATCTCCCGGTGATGTATGCCTCGGTGCGCTCCTCGCGCGGCGTGGTGAATAGCTGCCCCGTCTCGTTGACTTCCACGAGACGTCCGAGGTAGAAAAAGGCGGTGTAGTCCGAGACGCGCGCCGCCTGCTGCATGTTGTGAGTCACGATCACGATGGTCAACTCGGACCGGAGCTCGTACAGCAACTCCTCGATCTTCTGTGTGGCAATCGGGTCGAGCGCGCTCGCCGGCTCGTCCAGCAGCAGCACCTCGGGTTCGTTCGCGAGTGCTCGCGCGATGCAGAGTCGTTGCTGCTGACCGCCGGACAGTCCGAGCGCGCTCTGTCGCAGCCGATCCTTTACTTCATCCCACAGCGCCGCGCGTCGCAGCGACTGTTCCACGATCTCGTCGATCTGCTTCCGTGACGCGGTACCGTTGATCCGGGGACCGTAGGCGACGTTGTCGTAGATCGATTTTGGAAACGGATTCCATCGTTGGAACACCATTCCGACGCGCTGGCGGAGCGCCACGGGGGTCATCGCCGCGGTATACACGTCCTCACCATCAAGCTCGATCGTCCCGGCGTGTCGAGCGCCGGGAATGAGTCCGTTCAGGCGGTTGATCGATCGAAGGAACGTGGACTTTCCGCACCCCGAGGGTCCGATGAACGCAGTCACGGCGCGCGCAGGAATCGTTATGCTGACGTCGTGAAGCGCCTGCTTGGCGCCATACCAGAACGAGAAGTCCGTTGCCTGGATATTGCCCGGATGTAGGGAATCGGGAACGGGGAACGGGGAACCGACCCTCCGTGGAGCGTCGGTTCCCGGTTCCCTGTTCCCGGTTCCCATGGCCTGCACGCTCATCCGAACCTACCCGTGATGTAAGCTTCCGTTCGCGAGTCCGACGGCGTGGTGAACAGCGTGTTTGTGGCCGTGAACTCGACCAGCTCTCCGGTGAGCATGAACGCCGTCCGGTCGGAGACGCGGGCGGCCTGCTGCATGTTGTGCGTCACGATCACGACGGTCATGTCACGTCGCAGCTCGTATACGAGCTCCTCGACCTTCTGCGTACTGATCGGATCGAGCGACGCAGTAGGTTCGTCGAGCAGCAGCACTGCCGGTCGCGTGGCCAGAGCCCGCGCAATGCACAGGCGCTGCTGTTGACCTCCGGACAGACCGACGGCGCTGTCCTTCAGGCGGGTGCTCACCTCGTCCCAGAGCGCTGTCCGCTTGAGGGCGTCCTCGACGATGTGGTCGGTTTCTGCGCGCGACGGCTTGTCGCGTCCCAGGATCTGCAGGCCTGCCGCGACGTTGTCCCGGATCGACATGGTCGGGAACGGTGTCGGGCGTTGGAACACCATGCCGACATGCCGTCGGACCTCGATTGCGTTAATGCCTCGTGCGTAGATGTCCTGGCCATCCAGACTGACGGAGCCGGCGACGCGAGCTGTCGGCACCGTCTCGTGCATGCGGTTGAGGCATCGCAGCAGTGTGGACTTGCCGCAGCCCGACGGGCCAATGATCGCGGTGACCTCGCGATCGCGGAACGTGATCGAGACGTCACGGACGGCTTCTGCCGACCCGAAGAACGCGCAGAGCGCCCTCGCCTCGAGGCGAATACGCTCGGCGCCCGCAGCGGCGGGGGGTGCGACGGCGGCCGTTGGGCGCGGAGCTCGCGGGGGCTCAGTCGCCACCGCGACCAAATCGGGAGCGCGTTGCAAAGCGGGCTGCCAGGCTGATGATGAGGACAATGCCAATGAGAACGAGCGCGCCAGCCCAGGCGAGCGCGTGCTGCTGATCGTACGGGCTGATCGCGAAGTTGAAGATCTGCAGCGGCAGCGCGGCAATGGGCTCACGCAGCGATGCCGACCAGAACTGGTTGCCTAACACCGTGAACAACAGGGGAGCGGTCTCCCCGGCGATGCGGGACACGGCCACGAGCGCGCCGGTGACGATGCCGGGCAGCGCCGTGCGCAGCACCACGATGAGCGACGTGCGCCACCGCGAGTAGCCTAACGCGAGTGCGGCTTCGCGCAGCGAGACGGGAACGATCCGGATCATCTCCTCCGTGGTGCGCGTGACGAGCGGAATCATCATGGCACCGAGCGCGATCCCGCCGGCCAGCGCGGTGAACTTGCCCATCGGCTTGACGAGAAACTGCCACGCGAAGATGCCCATCACGATGGACGGCAGTCCGTTGAGCACGTCGGACAGGAACCGAACGGCGTTCGCGAGATGCGTCCCGCGGTTCTCGGCCAGGTATAGACCGGCACCGATCCCGATGGGCAGGCCGAATGCCGACGCCGCCAGGATGAGCACCAGCGTTCCGACCATCGCGTTCGCCATGCCGCCGCCCGCTTCGCCTGGCGGCTTCGGGATCTGCGTGAAGAAGTCCCAGTTGATCGACGACGCGCCGGCCTTGACGAGGTGACCGAGAATGAAGATGAGTGGCAGCGTGGCGACGAGCGCCGCCGCGAACGTGATCCCGACCATCACGACGTTGATGGCCCGCCGACGCCCGATCGTGGTCCGGGTTCGTTCGGCGGCCGCACGTTGCATGACCGACGGGCGTGCCGTCCGCACCGGCGGCCTCGGGGGCGCCATCGGTCCGTGAGACGGGTTCGTGCCAGTCATCACTGTGCCTCGCGCGACACACGCCACACCAGCCACCGCGCGAGCCCATTGACGATCAGCGTCACAACGAACAGCACGGCACCGACCGCCATGAGGGCGGACAGGTGCAGATCGCCGGTCGCCTCGGCGAATTCGTTCGCGATGAGCGAAGCCATCGTGTATCCCGGGGCTAACAGAGACGCCGAGATCTTGTGGACGTTGCCAATGAGCATCGTTACGGCCATGGTCTCGCCTAACGCGCGACCAAGCCCAAGGATGATTCCACCGATGATGCCGGACCGAGCGTACGGCACGACGGCATCGGCGATCATCTCCCACTTCGTGGCGCCGAGCGCCAGCGCGGCTTCCCGTTGCGACCGCGGCACCGCCATGAGCACCTCGCGCGAAACGGCCGAGATGAATGGCAGCACCATGATCGCGAGGATCAGCCCAGCACTCAACATGCTGGGTCCGTACGCCGGACCCTCGAACAGTCCGGTCTGCCCGATCAGCGGAAGCCCGGAGAGAAACGGCATCACGTGATCGCGCAGCAGCGGCTGGAGGACGAAGATGCCCCACAACCCGTAGACGACGCTTGGAATCGCCGCCAGGAGATCGACCAGGAACGCCACCGGCTGTCGCAGCCACGATGGCGCGAACTCCGACAGAAAGATCGCGACACCCAACGCGAGCGGCGTCGCGATTACGAGCGCGATGATCGACGAGACGATCGTGCCGTAAATCGCCGGCGCCGCACCGAAGACGTTGTGCGGCGGGTCCCACTCGCTCGAGGTCAGGAAACCGAAGCCGAACGCCTTGAGGGCCGGCCACGCGGCTACCCCGACCTCGAGTGCAATGAAGAGCAGGAGGATCGGGATGCATAACGCGAATCCGGTCGTCATCCAGCGATACACCGTGTCGCCGATGGCCGACCCCTCGATCCGCGCGGCGATCCCGTTGTCGTCGGGGCGCGTCGTGACGAGCGGGCGAGCGGCTTCGCTCACGACGCCGTCCCTACCTGAATCGAAGCCAGCTTCTCGAGCAGCTGCTTGCTCACTGCTTCCGGTATGGGTGCGTAGTCCAACGCTGCCGCAGATCCTTCACCTTCAGTGAGCGCCCAGCGAATGAAGTCGACGAGCTTCTTGCCCTTGGCCGAATCTTGTTGCCGCTGATACACGAGCAGCCATGTGAACGACGAGATCGGATATGCCTCAGCGCCAGGTGCGTTGACGATCGTCACCCGATAGTCCGTGTTGGGGCCGAGCTTCTCGAGTGCGCCCGCAGCGGCAGCCGTGATCGACGCGATTGTCGGGCTCACGAACTGTCCCGCAGCGTTCTTCAGTTTGGCCACCGGCAGCCTGTTTTGGTTCGCGTACGCGAGCTCGACGTAGCCAATCGTACCCGGCGTCTGCTTGATCTGCCCGGCGACGCCCTCGTTGCCCTTGCCACCGAGCCCCACCGGCCATTTTACGTCCTTCGCTTTACCGGGCCCTGAGGCCCACGCGGGGCTGACCGCCGTGAGATAGTCGGTAAAGACGTATGTCGTGCCACTGCCGTCCGAACGGTGCACCACGAGAATGTCGCTCGCCGGGAGCTTCACGCCCTGATTGAGTCCGGCAATTCGGGCGTCGTTCCACTTCTTGATCTTGCCCAGGAAAATGTCCGCGACCACGTCGCCCGTAAGCTGAAGCGACTGTGTTACGCCAGGCACGTTGTACGTGATGACGTCCGCACCGAGTACTGTCGGAAAATGGAAGATCGGGCCGCCTTTGGCCTTGGCCATCTCGTCATCGGTCATCGGCGCGTCCGACGCCCCGAAGTCGACCGTCCCTTCCTGGATCTGGCGAATGCCGCCGCCGGAGCCGATCGACTGGTAATTGATCTTCACGCCGGTCTTTGCGGCGTAGTCGGAGAACCATTTGCTGTAGATCGGTTGCGGGAACGTAGCGCCGGCGCCCGTCAGGTCGGCCCCAGCGCTGGACGCCGACGCGGGCGACGGGCTCGTTGCCGCTGAATCTCGTGTACTCTTGGACTCGCCGCCCGCGCATGCGACAGAGACGAGTCCGGTTGCCACCATAGCGAAGAGTGTCGAACGAGTCACTGCCGCCTCCAGGAAGGACTTACTGAACGTTGTTCGAGAACCGGACCCGGAGCAGGGAACATCGCGTAACGGCCACGTCACACTGTACTTCCCGTTTATGCCTAGTCACTGAGTCGCGGCCGCGCCCGCCATCCGAATCGAGCCGAGACGCTGGACTAGTCGATCGGCGATGGCCTTCGGGAGCGGCGCATAATCGAGCGCCGCGGCGGACGCCTGGCCACTCGTTAGGGCCCACCGCATGAAGTCGACCAGCTTCTTACCCTTGATGGGGTCGGTCTGGTCCTGATACACGATGATCCACGTGAATGACGTGATCGGATACGCCTGCGGGCCCGGCGCGTTCGCGATCGAGATCCGGTAGTCCGTTTTCGGGTTCAGCTTCGCTGCCACGCCATCGGCGGCCGCCGTCGCAGACTCGACCGACGGCACGATGAAAGCGCCTGCCGCGTTCTTGATCGATGCGAAGGCGAGTTTGTTCTGTCGTGCATACGCGAGCTCGACGTACCCGATGGCGCCCGGGATCTGCTTCACCTGACCGGCGACGCCGTCGTTGCCCTTGCCACCCAAGCCGATCGGCCACGCGACTTCCTTCGCTCGGCCGGGGCCCGAGAGCCATTCCTTGTTCACGGACGAAAGGAAGTCGGTGAAGATGTACGTGGTGCCGCTACCGTCAGAACGGTGAACGACGAGAATGTCGCGCGATGGCAGCGACACGCCCGGATTGAGCTTGGTGATCTTCCCGTCGTTCCATTTCCGCACCTTGCCCAGGAAGATTTCCGACAGGACGTTGCCATCGAGTTGAAGCGGCGTCGTCACGCCCGGGACGTTATAGACGACGGCGACCGCGCCGATCACGGTCGGGAAGTGGAGGACGCGTCCGCCCTTAGCCTTCTGCAGCTCACCGTCGCTCATCGGCGAATCGGAGGCGCCGAAGTCGACGGTGCCGTCGGAGAGCTGACGGATGCCACCACCGGAGCCGATTGACTGATAGTTGATTTTGACGTTGGTCTGTGCGGCGTAGTCGGCGAACCACTTCGAGTAGATCGGGTAGGGGAACGTGGCGCCGGCGCCGGTCAGGTCCGCCTGAGCGGTGAGGGTCGCCGGTATGGCGACGAGGGCCAACAGCTTGGTGAGGGTGCGCATAGAATCTCGTTAGGTCGACGCGCGTGGCGTCAGAACCCGGCAATGAGGTGAATGAAGAAGACCTTGGTGTCGGCGGCCGTGCTGCCGCTTTTCGGTTCCTGGGTCTGGAAGTCGAACGTCACCGACGTGCGCTTGTTGAATTCCCACCCCAACCCGGCGATGTAATAGCGGGCGTACGGGTCCGTGTCGGTGTCGTTCTTGATGTTGTCGGCGCGGAGAGTGACGGCGAGTGGCCAGGTCGGCGCGCTGTTGATGAAGGCGAGCGGCCTGAAGATCGTGTACAGCGAGATAACCTGACCGGTTCGCTCGACTGACCTCGGGACGATGTCGACGGTCGTGTCAGCGGACTCGAAGACGTCCCACCGCTCGGCGAACTGCGCGCCGAGGGTCATCCGGGGGTCACGCAGGCCGAGGAACACACCGCCGCGGTCCCTTCGCAGCGCATCGGTAACTGGATTCAGGGTACCTTGCCCACGCGCGAAGTCGCTCCCGCGGTCGCCCTTGGAGTACCAGGGCGAAATGGTCAGCGTCTTCCAGAACCCGAACGTGTTCATCAGCGGCGTGAGCGTCAGGCGCGCCTGGTATTCCTTGAACCGGTCCAGCTCACGAGAGCCATAACCTGAGCCGTTGACGATCGTCGCGTAGATCTCACCGTATTTCTTGGGGAACGTGATCGTCGTCGCTGCGCCCGCATCGGAGGACGAGAAGAACCCGTTCTGCTCGATCGCGACCTGCGAGAGGCCTCGCTGCCAGAACTGCTCTTCGTGATCGATGATGACGGTCTGCAGGAGCCCGAGCCTAACGTTCGCCTTCAGCTCGTCGCCGACCCCGCGGATGAAATCGTACTGGCCGTACGCGTACTTGGCGCGAAGTGCCCACCCGCGATAGTACTGGTCCCGCGTGGTGTCGCGCTGCTGGTAGACGTCAGCGGTGATGCGAATAGCGAAGTGCTCGCCTGGTGTCGCCCGAAAGTTGAGATAGGCGCGATCGACATCGAAGCGGTCGACGCTCCGATTGCCTTTGTTGCCGCCGTACTGATAGTTCGCGTAGAGAATTCCCGAGAAGTCGAACGGGAGGGCAGGTGCTGGAGCAGGCTGCGGTGGCGTCGGCTGCGTATCGGGCGCGGCCTTCTTGGTTGTGTCCTGTGCCGCAAGAACTAAGGGTTGGAGTTCGGTAGCGGTGAGCGCGAGAATCGAGTAGACCAACCCGCGGAGTCGGCGCATGTCGGTTGTCTCATGTGAAGGGGTCACCCCCCGGTAGGATCGGCAGGGCGCCGTTACACTACCCGAGTTTTGTAACGGACTGGCAACGCGGTCGTAACGCGCCGGTCCCACTCGGCCGCCGGTTGCGTCGCTCCGGAGTCTCGCGCGCGCGACCGAACGCGCGCGGATCCGTGACGCCGGAACGCTCGCTCAGAGCCCGTTGGTCAACGATACGAACTTGAACTGTCCGCCGCGGCCGACGATTGCGCCGAACATGCGGAGGCGCACACTGTCGCCTCCCGTGGTGATCCGTTTCACCACGCAGTCTGACCAGAGTGTGTTTTCCCCCTGACGGTCCACGGCGCCCGGACAGGCGAACCCCACATATCCGAGGGGCTTGCCGCCGAACCGGCCGAACAGCCGGCCCACCGCCTTGTCGGAGCTGGCGGAGCGGAAAAGCCAGACGAGATCCGGCGATTGCCGATAGGGCGGTGCAACGTTAGGCGATGTCGGGTAGACGAGGTATCCGAATTCACCCCGGTCGATGACGAGACGCCGGAGCGCCGTCGTGTCGTTGCGCTCGAGCGCTCGCACGAACTGCTTCACGAGCTGGGACCGGGTGGGTGCCGCGTTGGTGAACTCCGTGGGCCGCGCCGGGATGGTCGCCTGGAATCGGCGGATCTCCTCCTCGACCGGCAGAATGCTATCGATGATGTAGCCAGGCCGCGCGCGAACGATGGAGTCCTGGCGGGCGCGGTCCGCCTCGGCGCGGCGTGCGAGCGTCGCCGAATCCGGCGCCGAGGCTTCTGCGGTGCGAATCGCCTCGCGGCCGTCGCACGCAAGCGTTGCGACGGCCGCGATGAGAAGAAAGTATCGGTGGCGAATCACTATTTCTGCGCGTAAGCCGTCCAGCCCTGCCACCACTTCGCGCCGCTCGGGTCCGCGGCGCCAAGGTACGCGGTGCCGGTAACCGTCGTGCCAGCGGCGGTCGCGAGCTTGCCGGTGAAAGTCGTTAGGCCGCCAGTGGTGATCGGGCCGCCGCTCGCCGGCGTCCAATCGAATGCCGACGCCGTCGTCGTCTCATTGATAGTCGCCGGGAATGCCGTGAACAGCGACGCCGTAGTGGTCGCCCCGCCGTCTACGAGCGCGTTCCCGGCGAGATCGAGCGAATTCTGCACATTCGTGCCGTTGGGGCCCTGGAAAATCACGGGGTTCCCTGGACAGGACGCGTCATCGCAACCGTTCTCGGTGAAGTACAGGTTCTTCACCGCCAGATCGGCCGTGGCCAGGTCCTGTATCGCCGTCCCGCCAGCCCGATTGGTATACGTGGCGTCATCGCGGAGGCTGACGCCGGCGCGAGGGTACCGGGCGACGACGCCGTTGACGTAGTAGCCACCGGTGCCTCGGCGCAGCATCATACCGATACCACCCGAGGCTCCCGCGGTTGCCGCTTTGCCCGTACCCACCAGCGTGAAGTTGGCGATCACCGGAATCGTCAGTGGGACTGAGTTATGTGCCAGATCGCACCCGCTGCCGTTGCAGCCATCGTTCTCGATGCCTTCGGGATCCACGGAGAGCGAGCCGGAACCCGTCCGCGGCGTGAGCTGCGTGCTCTGCATGGCAATCAGGTACTGCAGCTTCCCTCTGAAGCCCTCGGACATGTCGAAGTGGTCATCCCCCGACTCGTACGACACGAGGTGGTCGCCTACCAGGCCGCCGCCGAAGAACTCATATGAATCGTCGAGGCCCGCCAACGCCTCCAGGTACGAAATTCTGGTCCCGCTTCCAACCGCGGCAAACGTGAACGAGTTGAGCTCCTGGTCCTGGATCGGGGCGTAACCGGCGAACTCGACGCGGACGTAGCTCAGCACGCCGCTGTTGTCGTCGTCGGCAGTGCCACCGCTGTAATTGATCCGGTAGTTCTTCCCACTCACGACCGCGTCTCCGTCCGTCGCTGTCCCTTCGACCGACACCGTACCACTGCGGTTGATCGTTGCGTTCCCAATGAGGATCAGTCCGCCCCAGTCACCGGGCTGACGCTGGCCCGCCGCGCGGGTTGACGTGAAGACGATCGGATTGGCTGCCGTACCGACGGCGTTGATCTTCGCGCCGCGAAGGATGAACAGCGACGATCCGAGCGTGGCTTCGTCGCCCATGATCTTCGTGCCCGCCTCGATCGTTAGGGTAGCGCCATTCGCGACGTGGATGAAGCCCTTGAGCGTGTAGGTCTTGTCCGCGGTCCACGTTGTGTTCGCGGTGATGTCCTGGGTGACATCGACGTTGCCGGCGCTGCCTGAAGCCCCAGTCGTCACCGAGACCTCGGACGACGGCGAGCTTGACTGGCTGCCGCGGACGGCTATCACCCGGTACCGGTACGTGGTGTTGACGGTGAGGCCGTTGTCGGTAAACGTGACCGTCCCCGGCGTTGCAGGCGCCGGCGCGGTGCCGGCCGCCGCAAACGTACCACCGGTCGTGCCTTCCGCGCGCTCGATGTTGAAGCTGTTGTCGCCGGCGCGGCTCTGGAAGGTGACGATGACACTCGATGTGGTCGCGGCGGGATTAGGCGCCGCTTGGACGCCCACCACCACGGGAACGGTGTTGTCGGTACCGTTGTCGTCGTTGTTGCATGCAGCGACCGCCATCGCCGCGATGGCGAACGTCAGCGCTGAGAGCCTACGCCGTGGAAGGAGCATTGGTTACCCTGGTGAATGTCATTGAATGTGCGAGCATCTCACGCTCCGCCGATCGTGGCGAAGACAGCCGCTAAGTAACGGTGACCGTGTTTTCGCTGTGTCTCACGCCAGTCACGGCGATGTCACGGTCCGCGGGCGTCCGAGCCTAACGGTCAAGGACGAAACGTCAGCCCGAATTGCAGCACACGACCTGTCTGATACGACTCGCGAACTACCGTGCCCTGAATCGTTTCGTATTTGTCGTCGAGCAGGTTCTTCGCGTCGAACCGGCCGCTGATCGACGCGTACAGCGGAAAGCGGAGCGAGAAGTCGAGAACGGAGCGTGGCTGTACGACGACGTCGGGGAGTGGCTGGTCGCCTGCGGCGTCGATCCGCTCGCCGATGCGGTTGAACAGCAGCGTCGCACTCGTTGAACCGCTGCGAGTCGTGTAGGTCGCTCCGGCGTTGATCACGTACGGTGCCTGACCAACCATTCGGCGGTTCTTGTTGGTCGCGCTGGCCTCCGTCTCGCCAAGGTGAATCTGACTTTCCATCAGCGTGACGTTCGTGAACGCAACGATTTGCTGCAGCGAGCTCGCCAGGAATCCCAGTCCCTTTCGAAGCTCGAGCTCCACGCCGTAGTTGTCTGCGGCATCGGCGTTGATGAAGAACACGGTGCGTGCGCCGCTCCCGACCGGCCGATAGACGCGCTCGATCGGCAGGTCGAATTGCTTGGCGAAGAGCGCGACGCTCACGACTTCACCGGCGGCTGGATACCATTCCCAACGCACATCTTCGTTCCAGATCCGCGTGCGCTCGAGATTGGGATCGCCCTGCACGTTGTCACCGCCGATGACGTCGCGGCTGGTGATCGGCGACAGCTCGCGGTACTCGGGGCGTGCGAGCGTTCGCGTTAGGGAGAAACGGAGGCTTTGCGCCTCGGCGAGCCTGAGATTGAGCGCCGCCGACGGAAGGACGTCGGGCCAGTTCTTGTGGGTGGATACCGGAGCGCCAAGTGTCGACGTCGCGCCGACATCCAGTCGGTCGCGCTCGACGCGTGCGCCCCCGATGAATCGCACCCGATCCGACAGCGCGACCTCACCCATTGCATACGCCGCGCCGAGTCTGTCGCGGGCCGAGTACGCGCCTCCCTGTCCCAGTGGGGCGATGTCGAACACCCTGGAGCTGGGCTGCGTGAATCGTCCGTCGAAGATCTGTTCCGCCGGCAGGTCGCGAATGGAATCCGCGGCTCCCGCTGCGCTCATGCTGAACGCGCGCGTATCTGCATCGCGGTCAGTCGCGCGATAGAGGGCTCCGAGCTTCACAGAGCTTTGTCGACCGCGCCAGGGAAACGTCATCAGATAATTCGCGCGGGCTTCGTTGTTTTTCTCGTACAGCTTCGAGAAGGTGCGAACCGCCCCCTGATTGCCGGTGTTCAACCACAGCTCGTCTTCGGCACCACCCGGGTTGTCTTCGAGGACAGTCACGAACTCGGAGCGATCCGGCTCATTCCGCCTGACCGCCGAGTTGGTGTACGACCAATCGATTCGGTGTCGCGAGCTCAACTCGTGTTCCGCCGCGAGCTGGTTCGATCGCACGGTGCGCTCGACATACTGGAGGCGATCGACCTTGGTGCGTATCCCCTCGTTCTCGAGCGAACCGAATTCCTGCCGCGCGTCGTTGTCGGCGGTTCGGTTGTAATTGTTGTTCAACATCAGCCGCGTTTTCGTGCCCAGCAGCGTGCTGAGGTTGAACAGCCCGCCCCACAACACCGACGTGCTGCCCGTCGACCCGGTGAACTTGTTGATCTCGACGGTCGATCCGGGCGTTGACCCGCGATCGGCGAGCGCGCGTACCTGGTCCGACTTCTGGTCCTCGGTGAGCGAATAGGTCCCGGAGAGGAGATAGCCGATTCGATGACCCGCAACGGGATCGTTACCGCCGATCGAGATCGATGTCTGAAGGTTCGGCGGCGCGTTCTCGGTCAACGGCGTCCAGACGTTGCGGAACGTGCTGATCAGCGTGTTCTTGTCGCCCTGGTTCAGGTTGTAGCCCTGAAAGTTGCCGAGTGACGCGACGAGCGACGGGATGTTTCGCTTGTCGTTCGCCCACGCGACGCGTTCTCCGCCCACGCGAGGGGCCTCGAGAACGCTCGACCCGGTCGCGGCGGAATTGAACCCCATCGTTAGGCTGTACGTGACCTGGCGATGCGCCGGGAATTCCCGTGTCTTGATGTCCACCTGTGCGCCGCTGAAATCGCCAGACTGGTCTGGCGTGAATGTCTTGGACGTGGTGATGGTCTGCAGCAGGCCAGACGGGAACAGGTCCAGCGGGACGACGCGCTTTTCGGGCTCCGGACTCGGAATGCGACTCCCATTGAGCGACGCCGTCGTGTAGCGCTCCCCCAGCCCTCGAACGAACACGTACCGGTTGTCCTGCACCGTCACGCCGCTCACCCGCTGCACCGCCTGCGCGGCATCACTATCGGGGCTTCGCGTGATCTGCTCGGCCGTAACTGAGCTGACGATACCCGTAGCGGTCCGCTGTTGATCGAGTGCTTCGTTGACGCTGCCGCGTTCTGCCGCGGCGGTCGTCTGTACGGTCTGCAACTGCACCGTCGCCGGCTGCAGGCTGATGTTCTGCTCGAGCGTCTGCCCGGCGGCCAGCAGAATGCCAGTGACGGTCTTGGGCGCGTAGCCGATGCGTCTCACCTGAATCGTGACGGTACCCGCGGGAATGTTCGGCAGGGCGTAACGACCCTCGATCCCCGAGCTCGTGCCTAACGTGGTGCCGACGACCTGCACGCCGACTTCGGACACTCCCTGGCCGGTGGATGCGTCGACGATGCGTCCCACAATGCGACCTGTCCTGGTGGGAACTGGCGCGTTGGTTGGTTGTTGTGCGCCCATGCCGGCGGTTGCCGACGAGGCTACCGATGCGGCGACGAGCAGGCACCTAACGAAACGAGCCCGCACCGCGAGCCCGGAAAACAACCACGTATTGTCCATGAGTTCATGATGTGGTGAAGGGTCGTGTCAGGACCACTCGATCATCACGGTCAGGTTGTAAGCCTGCGTCGGGCGCGTCTCGAATCGCGCACGGAACTGCAACGAACGCGTCACGGGCGCGGAGGTGCGGGTACACGATCCGACTCACACCGTGTCGTTCGCTCCTCCACTCGAGCAGCAGTACCTCGAGCATCATGAGGGCGTCGACGTCGCACATCGTCACGGCGCGCAGATCGACGCGAACGCCGCGCACGTCGGGCGGCAGCGCGCGACATGCGAGGATCGTGCGGGCGGCGATGCTCGCGTTCAGCGGCCCGCAGATGTAGGCCGTGGCGCCGCGCGCGTGCGCTTCCATTGAAAGCTGAGACTTCAGAATCACCTGAGCTCCGGGAGGTGGTCGGCAGGAAGATCCTGGTCCGCAGTCACGCCACCCCGCCCGGTCGGTCACGCCGTTGTAACAGGCGGCGGGTCCGGAAGCTCGGCCCAGATCCTCGTGCCGCGTCCCACGGTGCTCTCGGCGCGGACGCGGCCGCCGTGTCCCTCGACCAGGTGCTTGACGATCGCGAGCCCCAGCCCCGTTCCCCCCTCCGAGCGAGACCGTCCGGCATCTACGCGATAGAAACGTTCGAAGATCCGCGCCAGGTGGTCCGCGGGAATGCCGATGCCAGTGTCGCTGACGCCGATAGCGATGCCACCGGGCGTGCGCTTCGAGAACACCGTCACCGATCCCTCGTTCGTATGTCGCACCGCGTTGTCGACGAGATTCGTGAGCACCTGCCGCAGCGCCGTCGGATCCGCCCACACCACCGTCGCATCCGGCGCGATGTCCAGATCGAGCGTCACGGGTTTGTCGGGTCGCCGTTCCTCCGCCGCCGCGAGCGCCTCGGACGCCAGCGAGCGGACGTCGACGCGCGCTGGATTCGGCTTCCAACCGCCGGATTCAATGCGCGACAGGTCCAGCAAGTCGTCGACGATGCGCTGCATCCGCTGCGTGTTCGCGAGCACGGTCCGCGCGAACTGCTGGCGCTGTTCGTTCGGCAGTGAATCATCGAGCAGCGTTTCGGTGAACCCTCCAATGACCGTGAGTGGCGTGCGCAACTCATGTGATGCGTTCGCCACGAAATCGCGGCGGACCGTCTCGAGCCGCCGCACCGGGGTGAGATCGAACAGCGCCACGACCGCCCCGCCCGCGGGCAGCGGCCGTGCCGTGAGCGCGAGCTCGCGTCCGCCGATTTGCACCTCGTGGGCATCGACGGCCTGCCCCGACAACGCGGCGCCCATCGACTCCCGGAGGCTACGCTCTCGCGGGAGGTTGGACACCGGGAAGGGAACCGAGTCCTTGAGGCCGAGCAAATCGCGAGCGCGCTGGTTGACCTGCGTCACCTGCTGTCGCGCGTCTATGGCAATCACTCCCTCGTTCAGGGACTCGGTGAGCGCACCGAGCCGCACCTCTTCGGCCTCCAGCGCTTCGAGTCGGCTAGCCAACTGCTCGGCGAGCCGATGGACGGCGCTCGCGAGGTCTCCGACTTCGCCCGGTGCCATGAGCGATGGACGGCGATGCAGGTCACCCGCGGCAAGGGCGCGCGCCACATCACGGAGGTCGACGACCGGACGCGCTACTGATCGCGAGAATGCCCACACGAGGCCGAGCGCGAGCAGCATCACGAAGGCGGACGCCAGCAGTACATCGGCGCGGGCTCGTGCGAACAGCGTCTGAATCGCGACGGCGCTGACCGACACCCGGGCGAAGCCGCTGCCCGCCCGTACGGCCCCGTAGAGCTCCTCGTCGCCGGCTGATGCGCTCACACGACGGGACTCCCCGGAGCCGCTTCGAAGGGCGTCCTGGATCTCCGGCCGCGTTAGGTGGTTCTCGAGGCGCTCGAGCGCTGGTGGGTCGAACTCCGAATCGCCGACAACATTGCCCGCGGAGTCGATCAGTGTCACCCGATGCCCGAGCGCGCTACCAGCAGCATTGGCCAGTGAGTCCACTGCGAGCCCCGGGCGCCATTGCGCCGCAACCAGTCGCGCCTCGCGCAGCACTTCGTCGGAGCTCTCTTCGTAGAACCGCTGGCGCAGGCGCCCGTCGAGTATCGCGACGAAGAGCACCACCAGGATCGTAACGATGAACAGCGAGCCGATGAGGAGCCGCTGGGTGAGCTTCACGTTCGTCGGGCCGGCGGTCGATCACATGCCCGCGGTCGGGGCGTCACGCGCTCCGCGACTGCCCGGCCGCTCGCAGGCGATACCCGAATCCGCGAACCGTCTCGATCAGATCGCCCGCGACTCCGAGCTTCGTCCGGAGTCGCTGCACGTGCATGTCTACCGTGCGGGTCTGGATGTCGGGTGCCGCTTCCCATACGGTCTCGAGCAGGTGGCCGCGCGCCTGGACTCTGCCGCGTCGCTCGGCGAGCGTGACGAGCAGACGGTATTCCGTCGGGGTAAGCTCGATGTCGTGACCGTCCACCGCAACACGGTGCGCCCCACGATCGATCTGCAGCGGGCCAACGCGCAGCACATCCGCCGACGGCTGCGGAGCCTGAGCGACGCGGCGGAGAATTGCGCCGACTCGAAGCACCAGCTCCTGCGGGCTGAATGGCTTCGTGAGATAGTCGTCCGCGCCGAGCGACAGTCCGCGAATACGGTCCTGCTCTTCCTTGCGCGCCGTGAGCATGAGCACCGCGACGTCGCGGGTTGCATCGTCCGCGCGAAGCTGTTCGAGAACGTCATATCCCGACATACCCGGGAGCATGAGGTCCAGGACGACGAGGACGGGATGCTCCTGACGTGTCTGCGCAATGGCGTCCGGGCCGTTGGCGGCGGTCGAGACACGATACCCGGCTTTGATGAGGTGGAACGTCACGAGGGCGGCGATGTCCGGCTCGTCGTCCACGACGAGCAGCCGTTCGCCCGTGGCGATTGCGTGGGTCACGCCGGTCGTCCTCTCAGACGATGCTGGATTTTCGCGACGATCATCTCGATGGCGATTGTGTTGTGCCCTCCACGAGGCACGATGACGTCCGCATAACGCTTGCTTGGCTCGACGAATTGCAGATGCATCGGGTGAACGGTTTCGAGATACTGCGCGATCACCTCTTCCAGTGTCCGCCCCCGTTTGATCACGTCGCGTTTGAGTCGTCGCACGAGTCGAATGTCCGCGTCGGCGTCGACGAAGACCTTGATGTCGCACAACGTCCGCAACTGCTCATCGACAAACAGCAGAATTCCATCGAGGACCAGTACGTCGGCGGGGTTCACGCGCTCGGTGCGTGCGCTCCGCGTATGCGAGACGAAGTCGTACACTGGCTTGTCCACCGACCTGCCCGCGCATAACGCTTGCACCTGCGACACGAGCAGTTCAGTGTCGAACGTTTCGGGATGGTCCCAGTTCACGCGCTTTCGCTCCTCCATTGGGAGGTGCGCGAAGTTGCGGTAGTACGCATCCATGTCGAGGAACGCGACCGACGATTGCGAGAGCGCCTCGGCGACCTTGCGCGCGACTGTCGATTTCCCCGAGCCCGATCCGCCAGCGATTCCGATGGTCAGCGGTTTCGGGAACGGCGTGGTGTCCGACACTTCCGCGCCGTTCGCGTGGGACGTTCGCGTGGCGACGCCGTAAAGAGAAGCGTCCTGAGCGTCACGGTTCTGTATCGGCGTACCGCCGTTGTCAGCGGCAGCGCGAGCAGTGGAGTGCGGAAACGGAGCGTGAGTGCCCATCGACTCAAGGTTGCCGTGGCGCAGGGGTTCGTCAATCGCGCTCGAACCGGATTCTGCCGCGAAAGCGGGCGCAGTACCTTTGGTCAATGTTGCCTCGCAGAATCCAGCGCTCGACCATGGTTGGGTGGCTTGCGCTACTGGCTGCCGTCGCGGGCGTCACGTCGTGCGGCGCCAATGCCGGAGTTGTAAGGCCGGCCAATGCTCCCACCAATGCCGTCGATCTGGTTGTTGCCGCAACCACCGACGTCCATGGTCGGTTGACCGGCTGGGATTACTACGCCGGCACACCGGATTCGACCCGCGGCCTGGCACGCGCGGCAACCATCGTCGATTCGGTCCGCCTTGCCAACCCGGACCGCGTCGTGCTGGTCGATGCGGGTGACATGCTTCAGGGGAATCCGCTCAGCTTCGTCGCCGCTCGCGTCGACACGACGCGCCGGAACCCCGCAATTGCTGCGATGAATGCAATGCGCTACGACGCGGCGGCCGTCGGCAATCATGACTTCGGCTACGGCCTGGGCACGTTGGGCCGCGCGATCAAGGACGCGTCCTTTCCGCTGCTCGCCGCCAACGCCTATCTCGCGAGCGGCCCGCGTGCCTATCCCGCATACGTCATCGTCAGGCGCCGTGAACTGCGCATAGGCATCGTTGGGGCGACGACGCCGGGGGCCATGCTCTGGGAGCGTGACAACCTGCGTGGCCGTGTGGTGCTTCGCGACATCGTTCCAGAGGTCCGGACGGCTGTTGCCGAGGCGCGAGCCAAGGGTACCGACGTCATTGTGGTCGTGCTGCACTCGGGATTGTCGGGCACGTCCGGCTACGACACCGTCTCGACCGGTGTGGCGAGCGAGAACGTGGCGGCGCGCGTTGCGCGCGAGGTGCCCGGCATTGACCTCATCGTGTTCGGCCACTCGCATCAGGAGCTCGCGGACACCGTCATAAACGGCGCGCGATTGCTCCAGCCAAAGAACTGGGCGACGAGTGTCGGTATTGCGCACCTCGTGCTCGAACGAACGTCCGGGGCCTGGCGCGTCGCACGAAGCCGAGCGACGACCGTTCAATCCGCGGGACACGCCGAGGAGGCCGCCGTGGTCTCGGCGGTTGCGGGGGCGCACGCGGCAACGGTTGCATATGTGAATCGCGTGATCGGGAACACGCCCGTGGCCTGGCGAGCAGACTCTGCGCGTGTGCGCGATACGCCGCTCATCGATTTCATCCTCGAAGTCGAACGCCGCGCGGCCAACGCCGACCTCGCGTCGACGGCGGCGTTCTCGCTTGATGCCGCGCTCGACCCCGGGCCAATCACCGAAGCCAAGCTGGCTAGGCTCTATCCGTACGACAACACGCTTCGGGCAATACGTATCTCCGGACGCCAGCTCCGTGACTATCTCGAGTTCAGCGCCCGCTACTTCCGCACATTCGCGGGCGATACGGGCCGAACGATCCCGCTCGTCAACGAGCGCGTCCCCGGCTACAACTACGACATCGTCGCGGGCGCGGACTATGTCATCGACGTCTCGCGTCCGTCGGGTTCGCGCGTGGTGGCGCTGTCCGTCGACGGAAAGCCCGTCGCTGACACCGACACGTTCACGATGGCGATCAACAACTATCGGCAGAGCGGCGGCGGCGGGTACGCAATGCTTCGCGGCGCTCCCATCGTGTACGATCGTCAGCAGGAAATTCGCGAGCTCCTGGTCGAGGAAGTCGCGCGTCGCAAGGCGCTGACGCCGGAGACCTACTTCAAGCGAAATTGGAGTCTGGAGCCTGCGGCAGCCGTCGATGCGGCCTATCTCGCGATGCACGCCAATCCCGCGGAACGCGCGGGTGGTCCGGTGCGGCCCGTTGGCCCCGGCGTTGCGGCAATTCGACGTCCCAACCCCACGCCGCTGCCAGTCTCCACGGGACGCACGCTTCGGATCATTGCGACCAACGACTTTCACGGGGCCTTCGAGCCGAGGGCGGACAGCGCTGGCGTTAGGCGCGGTGGCGCGGCGTACGTCGCGGCCGTCATCGCCCGCGCCCGCGCCGAGTGTGCCGCGAGCGCGACTTGCGCGACCATGCTGCTCGACGGTGGCGATATGTTTCAGGGGACCGCGCCTTCGAACCGGACCTACGGCGCAAGCGTGGTCGATCTCTACAACACGCTCGGGTACTCCGCGGCGGCCCTCGGGAATCATGAGTGGGATTGGGGTCGCGATTCGCTACGCGCGCGAATGCGGCAGGCCCGCTATCCGGTGCTCGGCGCGAACGTGCGATTCGCTGACGGACGCGATGTGGACTGGATCCCCGACGATACCCTGCTGACCGTCGGCGCACTCAAGGTCGGCGTGATCGGCGTGTCGACCGTGGAGACACCGCGTACGACGATGGCGGTCAACGTTTCGGATCTCCGGTTCGTCGACCCTGCTCCGGTCGTTGACGCACATACCCGCGCGTTGCGAGCACGCGGCGCTGAAGCGGTAATCGTCGTGGCACACGCCGGCGCCTTCTGCGACCGCGCCACGCCGCCCGGCTGCAACGGTGAGATCGTTGACCTGGCCCGCCGGATCACGGAGCGCGTCGACGCGATCGTGAGTGGCCACACCCACTCGCTCGTCGCCACGCGCGTGAACGGCATCCCGATCGTCCAGGCGCGGTCTCACGGGCGCGCGGTAGGTGTGATCGACATCCCGTTAGGCGAAGGCGAGGCGAGCATCTCGGTGCGCGACGTGGTAGCCGATTCTGTCGCGCCGGATCCCGCGGTCGACGCCCAGGTCAAGCGCGTCGTCGCCGCCGTGGCCGCCGAAATGAGTCGCCCGATCGCACAGATCGCGGAGCCGCTGCGTAAGTCGGGCGGTCAGTATGCGCTCGGCAATCTCATTGCCGACGCGCAGCGGGTGGCGGGGAAGGGGGACGTGGCCGTCATGAACAACGGAGGCATTCGCGCGGACCTCCAGGCAGGACAGGCGACGTACGGAAGCATCTTCGAGATTCAGCCGTTCGGCAACACGCTGTATCGGCTCACTGTGCGCGGGCGCGACCTGCGCGCGTACCTCGAGCGGCTGGTGGCGGGGAGTGCGCTCAACGCCCACGTGAGCGGCGTGACCGTCGTCTACGTCCCGACCAAGCCAGCAGGGTCTCGGATCACGACGGTGAAGCTGGCGGACGGGCGCGCCCTCCGCGACGATGCGACGTACACACTGGTGCTGAGCAACTTTCTTCTCGGTGGCGGTGACGGGCTCGGGCTCGCGGCCGATGCCATCAAGACCGAGCCTGTGGGCATTCCCGACATCGACGCGCTCGTGAACTACATCCGCGCGCAACGTCAGCCGTTGCGCGTGCCCTTCGAGTCGCGACTCACCGCGGCACATCCTTGAATCTCATCTCCGAATGCGTGTGTACGTGAACTCCGTCGGGCTCGACGTGCCGGATGGTGCGACAGCCCTCGACGCGGTGCGGGCGTGGAACGCCACGGCCGCCGATGAAGTCGCGGTGGGCGAGCGGGTGATCGCCGATAGCCGCGGCCTTCCGACCTCGCCCGAGACGAGGGCTCACGGCGGCGCCATCTTCCGCGTGCTTCCGGTGCGGCGTCGCCCGGAAGGCGACGAGCCCAACGACTAGCCGCGCGCATGTCACCATTCCCCGACCGCGCGCTGCTGCGCCGTCTTCCAAAGGCCGAGCTCCACTGTCACCTTGACGGGTCGCTGCGTCCCGCGACGCTCCTCGAGCTCGGGCGCGACCATCACGTCCCGATGCCCGCGGACGACGTCGATGCGCTGCGTGAGTTCATGATCGTCCGCGATGCCCGCGACCTGGAGGAATACCTCACCAGGTTCGACATCACGTTGGCGGTGCTGCAGACCGCGGACGCGCTCGAGCGCGTGACGTACGAGCTGGCCGAGGATGCAGCGGCGGAAGGCGTTCGCTACATCGAGATGCGCTATTGCCCCGTGCTGAATACGCGGCACGACCTCGAGCTCGGACAGACGGTCGAAGCGCCACTCGAGGGTCTGGCGCGGGCGCGGCGCGATCACGGCATTGTCGGACGTCTAATCATCACTGCGCTCCGCAACCTGCCGCCGGGCATCTCGATGGAACTGGCCCACCTGGCAGTTGCCTACAAGGATCGCGGTGTCGCGGGCTTCGATCTCGCGGGCGGAGAACGCGGGCATCCGGCGGGTGTTCATGCGGGTGCGTTCGAGTACGCACAGGCGCACGGACTGGCCTGCACGTGTCACGCCGGGGAAGGTGCGGGCGCAGACTCGGTGCGCGAAGCCGTGTATGCGTGCAAGGCCCATCGTCTGGGGCACGCGACTCGGTTGATCGAAGATCCCGTGCTCACCGAGTACGTGACGGACCAGCGCATCGCGCTCGAGATCTGCCTGACGAGCAACGTGCAGACGCGCGCGGCGGCGTCGTACGAGACGCATCCACTGCGGCGCTATTTCGACGCCGGAGCGAACGTCGTGCTGAACACCGACAACCGCCTCATGAGCGGCACGACCCTCACCGACGAGTACGTCCACGCGGCCGAGGAGCTCGATTTCTCGTTCGACGAGCTGTGCACCATCGCGCTGAATGGATTCGAGAGCGCTTTCCTGCCGCCGGCCGAGCGTGCGGCGATGGTGGCGAGCGCGCGGGAAGAAATGGCGGCGCTTCGAGGCGAACGGTGAGCACCGCGACCCATCGTTCGTACGGCACGCAGGCAGCCGCGCGGGCCGCGGCGGCGATCCGGAACCGGATCGGGACGGAACGTCCGGTTGCCGGCCTCGTGCTCGGATCGGGCCTGTCCGGCCTCGCCGATCGATTCGACGAGGTGAAGCGCGTCGACTACGGCGACATCCCGGGGTTCCCGGTGCCCACAGTGGTTGGCCACCCCGGCGTGCTCGTCGCCGGTACGCTCGCTGGCCGGCCGGCCGTTGCCCTCGCGGGTCGATTCCACATGTACGAGGGACATGCCGCGACGCTCGCGGGCTTTCCCGCCCGCGTATTCGCCGCGTTAGGCGCCGAGATCATGTTCGTGTCCAACGCCGCCGGCGGGATCCGGCGATCGTTCCGGCCCGGCGATCTCATGGTCATCGCCGACCACGTGAATCTCACGGGTCGAAACCCCCTGATTGGTCCGGTCGAGCCCGAGGATCTGCGTTTCCCCGACATGTCCGAGCCCTACGATGCGGATCTGCGCGCCGCACTCCACCGGGCAGGAAAGCGAGCCGGCATCGCGCTCGTCGATGGTGTGTATGGATGGGCGTTAGGCCCGTCGTACGAAACGCCCGCCGAGGTCCGCATGTTCGAGCGACTCGGCCTCGACGCCATCGGCATGTCCACGGTGCCCGAGGTGATTACCGCTCGTGCGATGGGAATGCGCGTTGCGGGCGTCAGCTGCGTGACCAACCTCGCTTGCGGGATGACGAACGCACCCCTGGACCACAAGGAGGTGCTTGCCGTGAGCAAGGAGGCGGCCGGCCGTTTCGAGAGCCTCGTGCTGGAGTGGCTACGGGATCTGTAACCGAGCTGCGTCAAGCCGGATGAACAACAGCGCCGCGCGGTTCGTGCGGCGCTGTTGCATAGCGACCTTCGGGGCGTTCGTGACCTAACGACTCGCTCTGGTCGCCGGTGGTGCAGCCGGCAGCCCGCGCACCCGCTGCTTGAATGTCTGGAAGCTCTGGCTGTCCTTCGTGAGCCCGTTGAGGATCGCGGGGTTGATCTTCGCGATCTGCGCGTCGGTCGCCTGGATTCGGCTTTCCTCGAGTGGGTGGGTCGCGAACCACGCGTCTACCGTTGACGGCGAGCGCTCCCGCTCGTTGATCAGAATCTGAAACATTTCAGGTATGCCGCGCGGATCGATCCCGGCCCGGACGACGTTCTTCACGCCTTCCTCATCGGCCTGGGCTTCGTCATCGCGGCTGAACTTCGCGAACAGGGCGGTGCCGCCCACGTTGATCAGCGCGCCGGTCGCCTGGTTGTTACAGACCTGCGTGAGCACGCACGCGAGCGTAAGGCCGATGTTGGCGCCCTGCGCCTGCTCCATCTGCTTGACCGAGTGGCGACGCACCACGTGACCGATCTCATGGCCGAGCACACCGGCCAACTGGTCCATCTTCTGTGCCCGTTCGATGAGACCCCGGTTCACGTAGACGTAACCGCCGGGAACGGCAAACGCGTTCACCTCTTGCGAGTTCACCACAAAAAACTGCCAATCGAGACTGCGGTCATCAGCGAGCTTCGCGATCGAATCGCCGAGCACGTTGATGTACCGCACGACCTCCGGATCCTTGACTATGGGTAGCTGCGCGTTGATTTGCTGGGCGTAGTCGGTCCCCATCTGCACTTCCTGCTGCGTGGAGATCGCGCATCCCGCCATCGTCGCTGCGAACGCCAACCCGATCAGTATACGTTTCATTCGTGTTCCTCTCAGAGTCGCCCGGCCCTGCAAAAAGCAAGACACATTCCACCGACCAGAGTAACGTAAAACTTTGCGAATTCTGACGTTAGCTCGCGACCTCCGCCGTCGCAAAGCACGCGATCGCAACGCGTTATTCGTCGTCGAGGGAGTGCGGGCGTCGGAAGAGCTCGTAAAGTCGCCACTCGAGGTCATCGGAGCGCTCGTGTCTCCGCAGCTCTCGACCAACCCGCGTGGCGCCAGCCTTCGCACCGCGCTCGCATCCCGAGGCACCGAGATCACGGACGTCACCGATGCGGAGTTCAGGAGCGCCGCCGAGACCGAGAGCCCGCAGGGGATTCTCGTCATCGCGGTCACACCGAAACGCTCACTCGAAACGTTCGCCGCGACCGACCCGTTGCGCATGCTCGTGCTCGACGCCGTACAGGATCCAGGCAATGTCGGAACGTTGATTCGCACCGCAGCCGGCCTCGGCGCCACCGCCTCTGTAGCCCTTCCGGGCACCGTTGACCTGTGGAACGCCAAAGTCGTCCGTAGCGCAATGGGCGCTCACTTTCTGCACTCCGCTTTCCATTGTACATGGGACGAGCTGCGACTGTTCCTCGATGAAACGAGAATCCCGCTGTGGGGCGCCGATGTCGACGGCGTTCCGGTAGGACGGAGCGGCGCGCCACGCCGTCTCGCGCTCGCGGTCGGGAACGAGGGCGCGGGACTCAGTGCTCACGTGCGCGGTGCCTGCGCCCAGTTCGTGTCGCTGCCGCTCGACGCGGGCGTCGAATCGCTGAACGTCGCTGTCGCAGCCGGCATTCTCCTCTACGAGCTTCGCGCGTGATCGTCTGGCCTGAGCTGCTTTTCGCGTTCGTCATCGGCGCCTGCGTTGGCTCGTTCCTCAACGTGTGCATAACGAGATGGCCGCACGATCTGTCGGTCATCTCGCCGCGCTCGCGATGCCCTCGTTGTGAACGGCCGATCACGGCGATCGACAACATCCCGATCCTGAGCTGGCTCGTGCTCCGCGGAAAGTGCCGCGGGTGCGGTCTTCCGATCTCGACGCTGTATCCCGCGATCGAGCTGCTGACGGCGCTCGGATGGACCGCTGCCGTTCTCGCGTTTGGGCCGACGTTCACCGCGGTTCGCGTGGCCGTCCTCGGCACCATCCTGCTTGGCATCGCCGTCACCGATGCGCGCCACTACCTGATCCCGGATGGCTTCACGGTGTTCGGTTTGGTCTGGGTTTTCGTCACCGCACTCGTCGGCACGATGCTGAATCAACCGTCGCCGTTCGCCGACCCGTACGACTCGCTCATTGGTGCATGTGCGGGCGCTGGGGCGATTGCCATCGCCGGCTGGCTCGGCGAGGTCGCCCTGAAGAAGGAAGCGATGGGCTTCGGGGACGTGACGCTCATGGCCGTGATCGGCGCGGCCGTCGGGCCGGGACGGGCACTGCTCGTGGTGTTCGTAGGTGCGCTCATCGGCGTCGTAGGATTCGTCGCGGTCGTTTATCCGCTTTCGCGGTTGCGGCGGGCGCATCGGACGGCGCAGCTGGATCTCGCGCTCGGCGATGCCCCGGTCGGCTTGCCGCACGTCCCGTTTGGAGTGTTCCTTGCGCCCGCCGCGCTCGCAACTTTGCTTTGGGGATATGACCTCATCGGCTGGTATTCCGGCCGACTGACAGGCTGACGCCAATGTTGTCTCGAGGGAGCGGCGCATCGGCGATGCCCGCGCGAACCGGGTTCGCGAGCTCCCGACTTCCCTGAAGCTGACCCAATGACCCGCCAATCCGACGGCACTCTCGGCCGCTTCGCGCGCGACTTGACCGCGGATGCGCGTGATGGTCGTCTCGAGCCGGTGCGATGCCGGAGCGAGGAGATCGCGCGCGTCATAGACATCTTGCTCCGACACGGCAAGAACAACCCTGCGCTCGTGGGACCCGCGGGGGTGGGCAAGACGGCGATCATCGAAGGCCTCGCCCAGCGGCTCGCGTCCGGCGACGTCCCCCTCTCGCTGCGCGGAACCCGAATCATGGCCGTGGACCACGTGTCGCTGCTCGCCGGCACGACGTACCGCGGTGATTACGAGGAGCGCATTCGTCGCCTCGTCGCCGAAACGAGCGCGGCGCCCGACGTGGTGCTGTTCATCGATGAGCTGCACAACCTCATCGGACAGGGCACGGCTCTCGGCGTCGCGATGGACGCGGGCAACATGCTCAAGCCTGCCCTGGTGAGGGGTGATTTCCGGGTCATTGGCGCCACGACGAACGACGAATACGAGCGGTGGGTATGTGGCGATCCGGCGCTCGAGCGACGCTTTCAGCGCGTGCTGGTTCGCGAGCTGTCTGCCGACGAAACGCTGGACATTCTCAAGGCGCGCGTGGAGCGTCTCGAACGGCATCACAACGTCGTCATCACCGAGGTGGCGGTGCGCGCGGCCGTGGAGCTCACCGATCGCTATGAGCTCGACCGCATGCGGCCTGACCGCGCCATCGATGCGCTGGATGAAGCGTGCGCGCATGCTCACGCGGTCGCGACCTATTCGGAGCGCGCGCAGGAGCTCATCCGCCGCCGACGCACGCTCGTGGCAGGGCGCCCTGAGCGGAAAGGCGGCGAACGGCAGTCACCACGTCCGGAGCCGGCGCACGAGCCGCTCGACCACCCGGAGCTCGAGGAGGATGACCCGATCGAGCGCATGGCGCGGGACGGGTTCGCCGCGCTCGAGCGATTTGGTGCGGAGATCGAGGCGATCTTCGTCCCGCCCGCGAACGGTCGCGAAGCTGCCGCGGCGCCCGCGAACGGCGCGGCCACGACGTCGACCCCGCGCGCCGAGCCCGCCGCTCGCGCTACCCCGGAACCGCCGTTGACGCTCGCGGCGCTCGACGCAGAGCTCCATCGCGTGCTGGCGGAGGAGGGGATTGTCGTTCGGGGTCATGACATCGCACGGGTCGTGAAGCTCGCCACCTCAAAGGACGTGACATGGACGGAGTGAGACTCGTTAGGGCGCGCGCGCTCGCTGGCGTCGCGTCGTTAGGCCTCGCGGTGGTCCTCGGGTGCTCGCGGGACGGCGGCACCAAGGGCGCGGCGGCGAACGCCGGCCCCTACGCCAAGGAAGTCAGCGAAGCCGTGCCGAAGATCGAGAAGGCGGTCGGCCTCACCTTCAAGACTCCGCCCAGGGTCGAGCGGCGATCGAAGGAGGAGGTCCGCAACTTCCTCACGCAGAAGTTCAACGAGTCCATGCCGGCCGCGGAGATTTCGGGCATCGAGCGCACGTACCGCCGCTTCGGACTGATTGCCGACACGCTGCAGTTGCGGCCGTTCATGCTCGAACTACTGACGGAGCAGGTCGTCGGCTATTACGACCCGTCGGCCAAGGTGCTCTACGTGGTAGATGGCGCAGACCCCGCGTTGGTTGGCGTCACCGTCACCCACGAGCTCGTGCACGCCCTTCAGGACCAGTACCTCAATCTCGATTCGATCCAGAAGGTCACTGGCGACAACGACCGCCAGGTTGCTGCGCAAGCGGTGATCGAAGGGCAGGCGACCTTCGAGCAGGTAAAGGCCATGCTCGGATCGAACAGCCTTTCCGCGACGCTTCCCGGTGGATGGGATCGCATCCGCGACATGATCCGCGAGGGGCAGAGCTCGATGCCGGTGTTCTCCTCGGCACCGATGATCATTCAGGAGACGCTGATCTTCCCGTATCTGAGTGGCGCCGAATTCATTCGCCACTTCGATGAGACGCATCCGGGGAAGGTCCCGTTCGACTCGATGCCGGTATCCACAGAACAGATACTTCACCAGTCCGCGTACTTCGAGACGCGGGACGCGCCGACTACGGTCACGCTTCCGGAGCTCGGCGGCGGGGCACACGCCGTCTACTCGAACAACCTGGGCGAGTTCGAGACGCGTCTCTTTCTGTTCCAGCACCTCGGCGACCAGAACGGCGCGATTCGCGGCGCCGCCGGTTGGGACGGCGACCGGTACGTCCTGTTCGACACCAAGGGCGGCGACGGAATCGCGTGGGTGACGGTGTGGGACTCCAAGATCGACGCCGGCGAGTTCTACGACCTGGTCGACACGTCGATCCTCAAGCGCTTCCGGAACGCCAAGCCGAAGTCGGCGGATGACGCGTCGCGGACGTACGACGCCGCCGCGCGCACGATCCGCCTAACGACGGCCGAGGTCGATGGGCGACCGGCGGTGCTCTACGTCGACGTGCCAACTGGCGCGGCCACCGACGTCATCGATCTGGGCAAGGTCACGTTAGGCAAGTAGCTGACTCCCTTGCTCGGCTAGTCCGCCGGAACTGCCTCCGCCTCGGCTGCCGGCCTGTCCGAGGTCGGGGACGTCTCGGCCGCGACCTGATCCGCGAGCGACGGCTCGGGGGCGGGGAGCAACGCCAGACGGAGCACCTCGTCCATCGTCGCGACGAATGTGAACGCCATGTTCTGTCGCACCTCGGTCGGGACGTCGCGCAGATCCTTCTCGTTGCCCTTCGGCATGATCACCTCGCGCAGGCCGGCGCGATAGGCGGCGAGCGTCTTCTCCTTGACCCCGCCAATGTCGAGGACCTTTCCACGCAACGTGACCTCGCCCGTCATGGCCACGTCACGCCTGACCGGGCGCCGGCTCAACACGCTCGCGATCGCGAGTGTGACCGCGATGCCCGCACTCGGGCCGTCCTTGGGAATCGCACCGGCCGGGAAGTGAATGTGCAGGTCGCTATCACGGAACTCGGCTTCGGGGATCTCGAGCGGTGTCGCGCGTGAGCGCACGAATGACAGCGCGGCATCGACCGACTCCCGCATGACGTCGCCGAGTTGACCCGTGACCGTTAGGCGTCCGCTCCCCGGCATCCGAAGCGCCTCAATGAGCATGAGGTCGCCGCCGGTGGAGGTCCACGCGAGACCCGTGACCACGCCGATTTCCGGCTCTTTCTCGGCTTCTTCCATCGCATAACGCGGCGCGCCGAGGATCTCCTCCACGCGCGCGTTGTCGATGATCCAGGCGCCCTCTTCACCCTCGGCTTTCCGCCGGGCGCGCTTGCGCATGATCGTCGCGAGATTCCGTTCGAAGTTGCGGAGACCCGCCTCACGCGAATAGCGGCCCGAGACGAAGCCAAGCACTTCGTCGGTAAACTGAATGTCCTTGTCGCTGATGCCGTGCTCCTCCAGGAGACGTGGCATGAGGTATCGCCACGCGATCTCGACCTTCTCCTCGACCGTGTACCCGGCGATCCGGATGACCTCCATGCGGTCGCGGAGCGGCGCCGGGATGTCGAACAGGTTGTTCGCGGTACAGATGAACAGGCTGGCCGACAGATCGAACGGCAGGTTGAGATAGTGATCCACGAACTCGTCGTTCTGCGACGGGTCGAGCACCTCGAGCATGGCGGCCGTCGGGTCGCCTGAGGGGCCACCGGCGGACATCTTGTCGATCTCGTCGATCATGAGGACGGGATCCTTGACGCCCACTCGCCGTAGCGCCTGGATCAGAAGCCCCGGTAGCGCGCCGACATACGTTCGACGGTGGCCGCGAATCTCGGCCTCATCGCGCACCCCGCCCACGGAGATCCTGTAGAACTCGCGGCCGATCGCCTTGGCGATCGCCTCGCCTAACGACGTCTTTCCCGTACCCGGGGGCCCGGCAAGGCAAAGAATGGGGCCATGCGGATCGCCGCCTCTGAGCTTGCGCACGGCGAGGAACTCGATGATTCGCTCCTTCGCTTCGAGCAGCCCGTAGTGCCGCGTGTCGAGCGCTTCCTCGACCTTCTTGAGCGCGATCTCCTCGTCGCCCGAGCGCTTGTGCCAGGGCAGCGCCAGGATCCAGTCGAGGTACGTTCGGATGACCTGATACTCGCTCGATGCGGGCGACAGCATGCGCAGTCGTTCGGTTTCACGACGCGCTTCCTGCCCGACCTTCTCGGGCAGCTTTGCCTCGTCGATCTTCTTGAGCGTCTCGAGCGCTTCCTTCTCGCCGGGGTCCGCCTCGCCGAGCTCCGCCTGGATCGCGCGCAGCTGCTGCCGCAAATAGAACTCGCGCTGGTGCTGCTCGATCTTCACTTCGGTCTGGCGCTTCACGTCTTCCATCACGCGGGCGCGCGCGACCTCTCGCTCGAGCCGAGAGAGGATGAATCGAATGCGCTGGCCGACGTCGAGGCGCTGCAGTACCTCGTCCTTGTCGGAGATCCGGAAGTTCATGTTCGTGGCCGCGAGGTCGGCGAACCGACCCGGGTCGGACACGTTCATCTTCAGGATCTGCGGCACCTCGTCGGGGATGCGGTCGACGAGATCGGCGAGCGTTTCCGCGGCCGACACCACGCGGGCGACCAGGTCCTCGAGCTCCGCCGGCTCCGCGGGCGTCTCGCGCGCGGCCTTGATCGAGGCGATCGCGTAGGGCTGCGTCTGCTCGATCGCCTCGACCGTGATCCTGCGAAGCCCCTGGAGAGTGATCTGGACGGTGTCACCGGGCAGATTGATCCGCTCGTGCACGCGCGCCGCGACCCCCACTCGACCGACGAACTTTCCGGGCTCCACCGGTTCGTCGTGGTCGCCGCTGGCGACGACCAGAGCGACGATGAGCCCGGGTTCCTCGTTCGCACGCAGCAACGCGAGGTTCTCCGGCGCGCCCATCTGCACGGCGATGGTGCCGAGCGGATAGACGATCGTCGAGCGCAAAGCCATCAGCGGAAGTGCGGGCGGCAGCTCGGACTTGAGAATCTCTTCTTTGCGTTGGTTGCGTGCCATGCTCAGACGTCGCGGCAGGTTGGTGAGGGACGTGTAAGGTAATAGGAAAGTGCTGGAGCAACAGCGTTTGGGTTGCTTCAACCCGCTCTGCTGTCTACTTTTACGGGCTATGTTCGATGAGCTGTCAGAAAAACTGGAAGCAACGTTCGCGCGCCTTCGCGGCCGCGGCGTGCTCACCGATGCCGATATCAAGGAAGGTCTCCGCGAAGTCCGCCGAGTCCTTCTCGAAGCCGACGTAAACTTCCAGCTCACGCGCGAGTTCCTCGAGCGCGTCGAGAAGAAGTCGGTCGGGGTGTCGTCGTTGCGCACCGTCTCGCCGGCACAGCAGCTCGTCAAGATCGTGCATGACGAGCTCGCGAGCATGTTGGGTGAGCAGCGCGAGGGGCTGAAGCTGAGCTCCGTGCCGCCTACGATCGTGATGATGGTCGGGCTGCAGGGCTCGGGCAAAACCACCACGGCGGCAAAGCTCGCACGTCGGCTCAAGCTCGAGTCGCGACCGACGCGGTTGATCGCCGGTGACGTGTATCGTCCGGCCGCCATCGACCAGCTCGAGACGCTCGGTCAGCAGCTCGACGTTCCCGTCTATGCTGATCGCACGACGACGGACGTCGTGAAGATCGCGAAGCAGGGTATCGACCAGGCACGGCGCGCGCGTGATCGCGTCGTCATCCTCGACACGGCCGGACGTCTCCAGATCGACGAGGAGATGATGCGGGAGCTCATCAAGGTGAAGGAGGCCGTTCATCCGGATGAGATTCTGCTCGTCGCCGACGGCATGACGGGCCAGGAGGCCGTTCGCATTGCGCAGGGGTTCGACCAGGCGTTAGGCGTCACTGGCGTCATCCTGACGAAGCTGGACGGCGACGCGCGCGGCGGTGCCGCGCTGTCGATCTACGGAGTGACGAAGAAGCCGATCAAGTACATCGGCGTCGGCGAAAAGACCGATGCGCTCGAGGAGTTTCATCCCGAGCGCATGGCCGGCCGGATTCTGCAGATGGGCGACGTGGTGTCGCTCGTCGAGAAGGCGCAGACCGCATTCGACGAAGCCGAAGCGAAGAAGCTCGAGAAGAAGGTGCGCAAGGAGGGCATGGACCTCAACGACATGCTCGTCGCTATGCGCCAGATGCAGAAGCTCGGCCCGATCGAGGGCATCCTGAAGATGCTGCCGGGCGTCAACTCGAAGATGCTCAAGCAGGCGAACCTCGACCCGAAGCGCATGAAGCACGTCGAGGCCATCGTGCTGTCGATGACGCCCGCGGAGCGCAAGAACCCCACGATCATCAACGGGTCTCGTCGGTCGCGAATCGCCAAAGGCTCCGGCCGGCCGACCAACGAGGTCAACCGGCTGCTCGAGCAGTTCAGGGACATGCAGAAAATGATGAAGAAGGCCTCGTCAGGCGGGCGGATGGGATTTCCGCCCGGCATGATGGGGATGCGTTAGGCACGCTGTTTTTTTTCGTCGTGGGTGCGCTCCGGAAACGCCGGAGTCGCGATGAGCCCACGGTTTCACCGCACGCCACACAGGAGAACGCACCATGGCAGTTCGAATTCGCCTCCGCCGCACCGGCCGCAAGAATGCGCCGTCGTTCCGCATTATCGTCGCCGATTCGACGAGCCCGCGGGATGGTCGGTTCATCGAGATCATCGGCCAGTACTTTCCGCGGCAGGGCGACAAGGCCGTTCAGCTGAACACCGAGCGAGCGAACCATTGGCTCGATGTCGGCGCCCTTCCGAGCGACACCGTCCGTTCCCTCCTGCGTAAGGCGGGCGTGCTCAAGGCACGACACGAGGCCCGGCTCGCGCGGAAGCTCAATTCGTCCGCGGTCCCCGTGCGCGAAGCGAGCGAGCCGGCCGCGTCGAGCGACGCGAGCGAGTGACGTGGCGGCGCCCGAGCTGACGATCGTCGGGCGCGTCCGCAGGGCACACGGCATTCACGGCGAGCTCGTCATCGAGCCGCTCACCGACGTGCCGGACGCGGTCTTCGCGGCCGGCCGTCGTGTTTTCGCCGGTACCGTCGACGGAGATCCGGCTCCCGATGGGCGCACGCTGGTTGTCGAGGAGAGCCGGCCGTTCAAGGGCGGCGGGTGGATCGTCGCATTCGATGGCATTGCCGACCGCAATGAGGCGGAGCGCTGGCGGGAGCGCTACGTGCTCGCGCCGAAGAGCGAGCTCACCCCGACGACCGAGCACGAGGTCTATCTGCACGAACTGTTCGGGCTGTCCGTCGTCCGGGCGGGATCGTTGGAGCCGCTTGGTGACGTGACCGACGTCTACGAGCTGCCTCAGGGCATCATGCTCGACGTTAGGCGGGCGAATGGGAGCGTGCTCATTCCGTTCCGGCCGGAAGTCGTGACCAAGGTGGACCTCGCCGGGCGCCGGCTCATTGTCGATCCGCCCGAGGGGTTGATCGAGTGAGAATCGACATCGTGACCATCTTTCCGGACTTCTTCGCTGCACCGCTCGCCCTGAGTATTCCAGCGCGCGCGGCAGCGTCCGGAGCCGTGGCGTACAACGTCCTGGATCTGCGCGATTTCACCCACGACCGGCATCGGACGGTGGACGACTACCCATACGGCGGTGGGGCAGGGATGGTGATGAAGCCCGAGCCGTTCTTCGAGGCCGTCGAGTCGCTGCAGATCGCCGGACCCATCGTGCTGCTGTCGCCGCGCGGGCGCCGATTCTCTCATGCTGACGCGGTGCGCTTCGCGGAGAGCGAGACGCTGACTCTGCTTTGCGGCCACTACAAGGACATCGACCAGCGAGTCGCGGACTTTCTCGCCACCGAGGAGATCTCGCTCGGGGACTTCGTCCTCAGCGGAGGCGAGCCGGCGGCGCTGGCGATCGTCGACGCAACCGTGCGTCTATTGCCCGGGGCGATGTCCGATCTGGACAGCGCGCGCGGCGACTCCTTCTACGACGATCGCGGTTTGAGCGCGCCGAGCTACACTCGCCCGCCGACGTTTCGCGGACACGAGGTTCCGGAGGTCCTGCTTTCCGGAGACCACAAGCGCATTGCGGCCTGGCGGGTGAGCGAAGGGCAACGCCTCACGCGGGCGCGGGACGCCGATGTCGCGCTGGACCCGAGCGAACCATGACGGCGCCGGTGCCCACCGTGCTGAGTTGGAGCGGCGGCAAGGACAGCGCCCTCGCGCTGCACGAGCTCCTCATGGACCCGGCGGTCGACCTGCGTGGACTTCTCACGACGGTGACGGACGGCTATGACCGTGTCAGTATGCACGGCGTGCGCACGTCGCTCGTGGCCGCGCAGGCGGCCGCGCTGGAGATCCCGCTGTGGAGCGTTCGAATCCCGCCGTCGGCAACCAACGAGCAATACGAGCGAGCCATGGGGGAAATGCTCACCGCCATCCGCCGCGAAGGGATCGAAGCGATCGCGTTCGGCGACCTTTTCCTGGCGGATGTGCGTGCCTACCGCGAGCGGCTGGTGGCGGCCACCGGACTGCGTCCCGTCTTCCCGCTCTGGGGGAAGGGGACCGCCGACCTCGCAAGGCGTTTCGTGTCCTGCGGATTCCGAGCGGTGGTCGTGTGTGTCGATCCGCGTCAGATTGATGTGTCGCACTGTGGCGTCGACTACGACCGCGCTTTGCTCGAGGCGCTCCCCGGATCGGCCGATCCGTGTGGAGAGCGCGGCGAATTTCATACGTTCGTATACGATGGGCCGATGTTCCGTCAGCCAATCGCGGTGCAACGTGGTGTCGTCGTGGAACGTGACGGATTCTTGTTCTGCGACCTCTTGCCTGGCGGCGCGGAAGGCGCAAGTTCGTAGTGAGCGATCTTCGTGATGGAATGGCATGTGCCTAGTAAGTTGGGCGTTGTCGCGAAACTGAACGCAAAGGCCACCCGTTTTACCACCGAATGCGCATCGCTCTCCTCCTCCTGATCCCACTTGCCGGCTGCCTCGATGCGGCCTCCGGCAATGTGCCGAACGTCCCGGCGCCCACGGCGTCGACGGGAGAGGTGGCACTGCGCCGGGTGTTCTCGACCGGGCTGACGGCCCCGCCGAGTGACAAGAAGAACAGTGGCCCGCGGACATTCGCTCGCGGCCGAGTCGAGCTCAAGCTTCGTCGCGATAGCACACTCGAGTACCACCTGAACGTCTACAACCCGGGCGGTGACAATTTTACCGCCGCCCAGGTCTACCGCGTCGGTCACGCAGGCCCGCCGGTGGTCACGCTGTTCACCGGGGCGTCGCTCAAGGACAAATACATTCAGGTGCGCGGCACGGGCGTCCTGATCGACCCCGCCGGGAAGCCACTCCTCGATGAGCTCCGGGCCAACCCGGGCGCCTTCTACGTTTCGGTCCGCACTACTCGTGAGCCCGAGGGCGCGCTGACGGGGACGATACAATAGCGGGAATCGGGAATCGGGAATCGAAAACCCTCGGGAGGCTCATCTCGTGTAGAGTGGCCCTCCGAGGGTTCTACGATTCCCTATTCCCGATTCCCTATTCCCGACACGGCTGGCGATGCACTCGATGGCGGTTTAAGTTGTGGGTCTGCCAAGCGAAACCTTTATCGGGCAAGACCTTTCAGCCCAGAGCGTCATATGCATCCGTTCATCGAGACCCAGAAAGAGTGGCTTCGTTCCGTCCCCCCGTTCCGGGCAGGCGATACGCTGCGTGTCAACGTCCGGGTGAAGGAAGGCGACAAGGAGCGACTCCAGGCGTTCGAGGGCGTATGCATTGCGCGCCGCGGTAGCGGCGTGAGTGAAACGTTCACGGTCCGGAAGATCTCCAACGGCGTTGGGGTAGAGCGCATTTTCCCCGTCCACAGCCCCATGCTCGCCGAAATCGTCGTCGTGCGTCGCGGCCGGGTCCGACGCGCCAAGCTGTATTATCTCCGTCATCTCACGGGCAAGGCGACGCGCATCCGCGAGAAGAAGGTTCGCGTCGCGGTTCCGACCACCGAGGCGGCGACGTCGGAGAGCTGACCGATGCCCGGACGTCGGCGGCGAGCGGGATCGGCGCCCCGACGCTGGAGCATCATCGAGCGGGATCTGCGCAAGGAGCGCGGGCCGCTCATCGCGGGAGTCGATGAAGTTGGACGGGGCCCCCTCGCGGGCCCCGTCGTCGCTTGCGCGGTCATCATGCCTCCCGACGCGCGCGCCATTCGCGGTGTCGATGATTCGAAAGCGCTGACGGCCATACAGCGCTCCAAGCTGGCGAAGCTCATCTTCGCGAGGGCCCTCGCCGTGGGAATCGGCGCCGCGTCCGTCCGAGAGATCGACCGCCTCAACATCTATCACGCGAGCACGCTCGCCATGCGGCGCGCATTGGCGCGCCTGTCCGTCGCGCCCGACCACGTGCTCATCGACGGTAAGGCGATTCGCTCGCTCAGGATCACGCACACGGCGGTCGTCCACGGCGACGCGCGCTGCTTCTCGATCGCATGCGCGTCGATCATCGCCAAGGTCACGCGCGACCGGCTCATGCACCGCCTGGCTCGACGGCATCCCGTGTATCGATGGGATCACAACGTTGGCTACGCCACGCAGGACCACATCGCCGGGCTCGCGACGGCGGGGATCACGCCGCATCATCGGCGCAGCTTCATGCGCATCCGGCAGCTCTCGTTCGACTTCGGCGCACCGGCGGAGGTCATCGTGGATATCCCGATCGAAGCCATGATGGGCGATGTGAGCGGGGAGACGGGGGCGATCACCACTCTCGAGCTGGAGCCTAACGAGTCGGTCGTCGTGCCGGGTCCGGTCGGTGGCTGACGGTTCCGTCTTTCGCGACGGACTGTTCGCCGGACAGGTCGGCGTCATCACTGGCGGCGGGACCGGGATCGGCTTCGGCGTCGCGGAGCTGCTGGCGTCCCTCGGCATGCACGTCGTCCTCGCGAGCCGGAAACCCGAGCACATCGAGCCGGCTGCGGAGCGCATTCGTTCTGGCGGCGGTCGCGCGTCGACCGCCACGCTCGATGTTCGAGATGCCGAGCGTGTCAAGGCGATCATGGGTCAGGTAGCGAACGACCACGGGCGCCTCGACCTTCTCATCAACAACGCCGCGGGCAACTTCTACGTGCCGGCGGAGTCGATGAGCCCCAACGCCTGGCGGAGTGTCATCGAGATCGATCTGTTCGGCACTTTTTTCTGCTCGCAGGCGGCGCTGCCCCTCATGCGTGCTTCCGGCGGCGGGAGCATCGTGAACATCTCGATGACGCTTCACTATCGCGGATGGCCGCAGATGGCCCACGCGACGGCGGCAAAGGGAGGTATCGATGCGCTCACGCGTACCCTGGCGCTCGAGTGGGCTTCCGATGGTGTGCGCGTCAATGCGGTTGCGCCCGGCCCGGTCCCCACCGAGGGCGTGCTGAAAGCGTTTGCGCGGCCGCCCAATTCCGGAGCGCACCTGTTCGCGTCGGCGCAGGCCCTAACGAGCGACCAGCCCGGCGCGGGGGGCGCAGCCGAAGGTGGCGTCGAGCAAGCGATTGCTCAACGGGCGGCGCAGATCCCGCTCGGCCGCTGGGGAGCGCCAAGGGACATCGCGAACGCCGTCGCCTTCCTGGCTTCACCGGCCGCGAGTTGGGTAACCGGAGCAATCCTCGTCGTGGATGGCGGAGAATGGCTGGCCCGTTCGACCATGTAGCCAACTTTTTTCGGCGTTTGTGATGTGCGTCTCAGGCTTTGGATGTTGCGTTTCGTTTAATTGCGCGTCAGCCAGACCTTTTTGTGCGTTGAGCGGCGGACTCGTGTGATCGACATCACATTGAGATAGAAGGCGATAGGTAAGGCCGGCGTTCTCTGCACTGCGGTATGGTTTTCGCAAGCCAATCAATTGTCGTGGTGGAGTCGAGACCTCTTTGCAATCGGAGAGCAGCGATATGAAAGCAAATCTGCGGGCAGTGGGAGCGGTGATCCTTGGGTCGGCAGTCATCGGCGCATGCGCGACGAAGGGCTTCGTCAAGACCTCGGTTCAGGATGAGCGCGCGGCGCGTATCGCCACGGACAGCAGCCTGAGCAACCAGATTGCCGCCACGAATAACGAAGTGTCGGGGCTGAAGTCGGAAGTGTCGACGACCAAGAACGACGTTGCGAGCCTTCGGAATGACCTCAATGGGCTTCGCACGGAGTTCGGCGCGAAGATCACGGCGATGGAAGAGGGCCTGAAGTTCGCGTTCCCGGTCAACTTCGCGTTTGACGATGCGACGGTTCGCGAGGCCGACAAGGCCGCGCTCGACCGCTTCGCCACCGTCGTTGGCAAGTACTACAGCGGCTCGATGATCACGATCGAGGGCTTTGCAGATCCGGCTGGTTCCACCCGCTACAACATGGATCTGTCGAAGCGCCGCGCTGACGCCGTCGCCGCGTACCTTGGCGAGAAGGGCCTGACGACCACGAACGTCCGCACGGTCGGCTATGGCAAGACCCGCCTGGTGAACCCGAAGGCGCAGAAGGACGATCCGGGCGCCGAAGCCAACCGTCGTGTGACCTTCGTCGTCGAGACGAACGGTTCGGCTGCCGCGGCGACCACCGCTGCGCTGCCTCGGTAACGAAGTTTTACGAACGCGATTTCGGAAACGGAACGCGCTCGTTAGGAAGCCCCGACCGGGATCCGGTCGGGGCTTTTCCTTTGTAGCCTGGGCAAATCGGCGGCTCGAGTTTGTTTCGTGTTCGAGCATCGTTCGCGCGCTGTGAGCGGCGTATCGGCGTCGCGGGCTGCGTTCTACATTGCGCGCTCGCCGACGCCCGAACGGCTACCTAACAACGCTTCCTATGGCGCGAGCTCTCTCAGCAGACGTGGAAGAATCGACAATCCACCGCGGTGTCCGCCTTCCGAGCGACGAGGCCCCCTACTATGTGGCCGCGGGTGACGAGGTGGAGATCTTCGCCATGTGCCACGCACGGGGATTGCCGGTCATGCTCAAGGGACCGACCGGCTGCGGCAAGACACGCTTCGTCGAACACATGGCGTGGCGGCTGCAGCGACCGCTCGTGACGATCGCCTGTCACGACGATCTGTCGGCGAGCGATTTGACCGGCCGCTACCTGATTCGCGGTGGCGAGACGGTCTGGGTCGACGGCCCGTTGACCGTTGCGGCGCGAACCGGCGCGATCTGCTATCTGGACGAGATCGTGGAGGCGCGACAGGACACCGTGGTCGTGATCCATCCCCTCACCGACGACCGTCGGCTGCTGCCCATCGAGCGGACGGGTGAGCTGATCGAAGCCGCACCGGGTTTTCAGGTCGTCATCTCGTACAATCCGGGCTACCAGCACGCTATCAAGGATCTCAAGCCGAGCACGCGACAGCGGTTCGTCGCGCTCGATTTCGATTTCCCGGCGCCCAACGTCGAGGCCACGATCGTCGCGCACGAAAGCGGTGTCGACTCGGCGACTGCCGATGCCCTCGTCAGGCTCGCGCAACGCGTGCGCCGGTTGCGGGATCAGGGGCTCGCGGAGGCACCGAGCACGCGGCTTCTCGTATCGACAGCCCGGCTCATCGCGGCCGGAATCGGAGGGCGTCAGGCCTGTCGCGCCGCGTTGGTCGGGCCGCTCACGGACGATCCCGATCTCGTGGTCGCGATCTCGGATATCATCGACGCGACGCTCTGATCGTGTCGGCTCGCGCCGGGTTCCTCCATGCCCTGCGAACCGCGGTGCGACGGGCGAGCGCGGCGCTCGAAGACGCGCGGCAATCGCGTCGCGCGCGCGCCGCCCGTGGCACGCGCGTCGTTCGCCTGGACGACGTCCGCCGCCGCCTCGAACTGCTCGTGACCGCCGTGTACGCCACGCCGATCCCGATCACGACGGCGGAGCCGGCGTCACGTCGGCGGTCGTGGCGCGACGTGTTCGGGCCAGGTTACCGGCGCCAAGCCGCCGCGATGCCGGCGACCGACGGTGAGCGCATTCAGCTGCCTCGCGAGATCGAAAGCACCGACACCGATGCCGCGCTTGCCGAATACCGGTTGATGGCGATCGAACAGGCCGAGCGGATCACGAGAAAGACAGTCGCCATGGCGCCGCCCGGGGCGCCGGGCATCGAGCGCGACCTGTATCTGCTCCGTGAAGGGGCGCTGGTCGATGCGGCCATCGCTCGCGCCGTCCCCGGGCTGCGTGGCACGCTGTCGACCGTTCGCAAGCGCGCGCTCGAGTCGCGCCCGTCGCTCACGGGGCTCACGCTCACGGAGCGGGCGGTGGAAGGACTCCTGCGTACGTTCCTGTCGGCCGACCTAACGCGCGAGGCGGAGCGCGCGGCGGCGGGCTCGCCTCATGAGTCGCTCGCGTGGGCTCGCGAGCAGCTGCGCGAGATTGGAGGCGCTGGAGCGCGGTACCGCGGAATCGCTCCAGTGCTGGCCTGGGGTGTTCTGCGTGCCCAGCCGGCACGCGACCAGCCTATTCCGAAGGCCGTCGAGCTCGCGGCGACGCGCGGCGGCAAGCACGGCATCGGCAAGTTTGGACGCGGCGGCGGCACCGGCGGGACGCAGTCGAGCGAGGAAGGGACCGAGGAAGGGTCGTCGCAGTTCCGTCGTGACGGACGCACGGTGCTCAACGACGACGGCCCGCGTCGGGTCGCGTCGCCCGGCGCGGGACAGTCGTCCAGCGCGGACACCGATGGTCCGGCCGACCAGCCGGCGTCCGAGGATGACGCGGCCGCGAACGAGCATGCTCAGCCCGAATCGTCCGTGACTCGGAATGCGCGGGCCGCCACCCCGGACCGGTCGCGCGGCGGCGTGAGCCGCATCCCGTCACCGAAGCTGGCTGGCGAAGGCATCGAGTATCCCGAGTGGGACTGGGAGCTCGGCGACTATCGTCCGCAGGGCTCCATTGTTCGCCGATACGAGCCGGACATCACCGATGACCGCTGGGGCGCCGGGGTGCTGGCGCGGCACGGCGCGCTCGTTAGGCGACTGCGCGAACGGTTCGAGCGTCTCCGGGCTCGGCGCACGCGGCTCAACCAGCAGCGCGATGGGGACGAGCTCGATCTCACGGCCTGCGTCCGCGCGCTGGTCGATCAGCGGAGCGGCCACACGGTCGACGACCGTTTGTACATTGCCGTGCGTCCGGCTCGGCGAGGCCTCGCGATCGCGTTGCTCATTGACATCAGCGGTTCGACCGATGAGTGGATCGACGCGCGACGCCGTGTGATCGATGTCGAGAAGGTTGCGCTACTCCTCGCCAGCGAGGCCCTCGACGCGCTCGGTGATCTCTACGCGATTCTCACGTTCTCGGGAAAGGGCCGATCGAACGTTCGCATGCGCACGATCAAGGGGTTCGACGAGACGAATGGCTCCGTTGTCAGGCGACGCATCGGGGCGCTCGAGCCTGAAGGGTACACCCGTGCGGGCGCGGCAATCCGTCATGCGGCCGCGCTCCTCGAGCGTCAGCCGGCCGCGCATCGGCTTCTCCTCATCATCTCCGACGGGAAGCCGAACGACATCGATGGCTATGAGGGGCTGAGCGGAGTGGAGGATACCCGGCAGGCGATCATCGAGACACGCGCGCGCGGCATCTACCCGTTCTGCCTGACGATCGACCGTCAGGGCCAGGAATACCTGGGACGGATCTTCGGCGAGGCCGGGCACACGGTGTTGCGCAATCCGCAGCAGTTACCGCTGGCGCTCGTGAAGGTTGTGAAACACCTCCTCGCATCGTGAGGCGGCCGCGGCGGTGGGGACGGTCGGCGTACGTTTTCTTCCTCTTCGAAACGGAAAGCGTCGTCCGAGTCCCGGCGCGGGTTTCAGCCGGCTAGATTCCCCGATCCGACCCGGTAGCTCAGCTGGTAGAGCAACGGACTTTTAATCCGTAGGTCGTGGGTTCGAAACCCACCCGGGTCATACCGTAGCTGCTTCAGTCAGGCGCTTCCCGCAGCGACTCCGACGCGTGTCACGTGCTTACGACGAGCGCGCGATTTTCGATCGCCGGGTGGGTGCCGCGGTGCGGATGCAGGTTCGAATCAGGTAGCTGCTCCAGCTCACGATGCCGAGCAGCTTGAATCCGTCCTCGAACAGTATTCGCCAGGGTGAGGACCACCGCTCCTGGAACGCGTCTACGAGCATGGATAGCGCGAAAAACGCAAGTGCTGCGAACAGCACGCTCCACTCCGAGGCGAGGATGACGCGTCGGAACCTGACGAGGTACCACGCCGTGAGCAGTCCGTAGCCAAGGAAGATCGGCTCCTCGCTCAGTCCCAGGTACGTTGGTACAAGCCCGTCGTGGAATTGAAAGAAGTCATCGAGCACCAGCACCGCTGAGATCAACCCGGACCAGAGCAGGAAGGCGCGCACCTCATCGGTGCCTTCCTGCTGGCGCAGTAGCGTCCGCGTAAGGAAGCAGATGGCGGCCGCCGCGCACCACACCAACACGCCAACGTTGGACAGCGCCCCGGTGAGCGGGTGCGCATGCAACGTCGCCAGCGGGTCCCGCAGAACGAACCCGATCGGTACGTCGCGGTAGACGCTTACCAACGCCGCGATCGCCAGCGCGCCAAGCGTTAGGCCATAGACGATGGCGAGCGACGAGAAGGGAGGTTCTGTCCCCGGCTTCCGTAGGTCTTTCGACGTGTCGACTGAGGCGATCCCGGTCGTGCCGATTACGCGTACCGTCTCGACTTCTTCGTGTGCCATGCCGCGGCTCCAACGGCAGCTAAACAGGTGGACAAAGCGGATGCGGACGCACTGCCGGAGGAGCCGGCGATGCGAGCTCGAAGATACGAACGCGCGAGGCCCCTAGCCAGAACCGCACTCGCCTGGCGCCGAGTGCTTCTTGTCTCCCTCATCGAGTGCCCCCACGATCTCCTCGACGGTCGCACGTGCCGTGCGCCCGACGCCGATGAGCGTCGCCGACGCGTACCCGGTCCACTCGCCGTAGCCGACGAGCCAGAGGCGCGGCTCGCGTAACGAGCGCGTTCCCCGCACGTCGATTCGCCCGTTAGGCGCGACGACGTCGAGCGGCGCGAGATGGTCGAGTGCCGGCCTGAACCCCGTCGCGAGGATCACGGCACCCTCCTGCGTGCGGCGACCGTCAGGCCAGAGCACGCCGTCGTCCGTGAATGACGTGAACATCGGCATGGCGTTCAATGCGCCGCGTTCCCGGGCGCGGCGGACGGAATCAACCATCACGATGTTCCCCAGCAACCGCGGTGGCGGCGGTGCCACGCCGTCGGTCATCGCCCGATAGCGAGCGCTTGCCTCGCCAAAGAGGTAGCGCCCGTCGATCTCGTCAGGCAGGAACGTCGGGGGATGGCGCGTGGCCCATGTGACCATCGCGCTGCCCGCGAGGTCAGCGACGATCTGCGCTCCCGAATTGCCCCCGCCCACGACCACGACACGCCGCGCATCGAATTCGGCCGGCGACTCATAGTGGCCGGAGTGAATGATGCGGCCGGCGAATCGATGCTGCTCGGTGAAGCGTGGTACGTTAGGCGCCGACCAGGTTCCGGTCGCGCTTACCACGGCGCGGGCCATCCATGCACCAGCGTCCGTGACGACCCTGAGGCCCGCGCCGGCTCGCTCGACGCGCGAGACTCGCACTGGTCGCACGATCGGGAGTGCGTACCGCGTCTCGTAGTCCGCGAGGTAGGTCAGCGCCTCATCCCGCGTCGGATAGTACGACGTCCCACCTGGCATGAGACGCCCCGGGAGCGAGCTCCATTGCGCGGGGGAAAAGAGCCGCAACGAGGTCCATGTGTGCTGCCAGGCACCGCCCGGTGCAGTCCCGTCGTCCAAGATTGCGTACGACAGGCCGGTGCGACGCAGGTAATACCCGACGGCGAGCGCCGATTGGCCGCCCCCGACGACAACGACGTCGCGGTCGCCGGCAAGGTCGTCAGTCGGGGCGATCATCGTGGTGCGGAGAATCGTGAGACAGGCATTTGCTGGGGCCTGACGACCAGCGATACTTGCGGCGCCACGGCATCGGCGAATCTTACAACGCGGTCACGTTCTTCAGCCTCAACCGTTGTACCGTTCGTGGAATTCGACCAGACGCCTCCGCCACCCCGAACGACTCCGGCTGATAGCCGTCAACCGAGCCCCGCTGCCGCGGAGAGCGTGTCGTCCCCGCACCGATCGACGCCGGTTCCCGGAGCGGCAACGAGCCCGCGTGCCCGCGCTGCGTTTCTCGCCGAGGCCGGTCGTCTTCTCGCCGAGTCCCTGGACTACGAAACCATTCTGCAGCAGGTAGCCGACGCCGCGGTTCCAACGCTGGCCGACTGGTGCGCCGTCGACGTCGTACACTCGGACCCGGGCGGGTCCTGGCCGCCGGTCGTCCGGCGCGTTGCCGTTGCGGGGCGTGACCCGAACAAGCTGGCGTGGGCGCGAAAGCTCGGTGTCGCTGTGGAGCGCGATTGGGCGTCGCCTAACGGGTTGCCGCAGGTGCTGCGCACCGGCGTGGCGGCGTTCTTTCCCGAGATCACCCGCGACCTCATCCGCCGCGCGGGACTTTCGGGACAGGAAAAAGCGATCTTCCTCCGGATCGGTCTGACGTCGGCGATATGCGTTCCGCTCATTGCTCGGGGCAGGACGTTCGGCGCGATCTCGCTCGGTATGGCCGAGTCGCAGCGACGGTACACCACCGATGACCTCGCGCTCACGAAGGATCTCGCCAGCTACGCTGCGATCGCGATCGACAACGCCCGGCTCTACGCCGACGAGCGCGCGGCGCGTGTTGCGGCCGAGCGCGCGGCCCTGCGTGTCGAACGGCTGCAAGCGATAACCGCGGAGCTCTCGTCGGCGCGCATCCCGGCACAGGTCGGGGAGGTCGTGGTCGGGCACGGGCTGAAGGCGTTAGGCGCGACCTTGGCCATGGTGTACATCACGAGCGAGTCGGGCGCGTCGCTGGAGCTGGTGTGCACGTCAGGCGTGCCTGCCAATGCGCTCGAACTGATTCGGCGCGTTCCCATTCAAGCGAATCACCCGGTTGCGGACGCGTTGCGCACTCGCGGGCGTGTCTTCACCGCGACTGCCACCGAGCGTCGCGAGCGATACCCGGATGTCGACACGCCATCCGACGACGTGGAGGCCACTGCCGCGGTCCCGCTTGTCGTCGGCAAACGCGCGATTGGAGCGATCAGATTCGATTTCCCATCAACCGCGCTGCCAGGCACCGAGGAACTGACATTCCTCGACGCGCTCGCGCATCAGTGCGCGCAGGCGATCGACCGCGCGCGCCTATACGTCGCGGAGATGCGCGCGAGGGAAGCGATCGTCGCGGCGCATCGACGCCAGGCGACCGTGCTCGAGGCGATTGCCGAAGGCTTCGTCACCTTCGACCGCGAGTGGCGGTACGGCTACGTGAATGGCGTCGCCGCTCAGTTGCTCGGCCGGCCGCCTGAGGACCTGGTCGGACGCGTCTTGTGGGACGTTCATTCCGAGGTCCGGGAGATGCCGGTCGCGGGCGTGCTGCGTGAGGCGATGGACCATGGGGTTCAGGCGTCGGGCGAAGCGTACAGCAACGCGGTCGGCGGGTGGATCGAATACCACGCCTACCCTTCGGATGAAGGGCTGTCAGTCGTTTTTCGCGACATTTCCGAGCGGCGCCGCCACGACGAACGCCTTCGGTTTCTCGCCGAGGCCAGCACCCTGCTGTCGTCGTCGCTCGATTACGAGACAACGCTGGCGAACATCGCCGAGCTCGCGGTACCGGCGTTGGCGAGCAGCTGCGTCATCGATATGGTGGGCGACGATGGGCAGCTGGAGCGTGTGGCTACCGTCTTCGATTCCGGGGAGCTGAGTCGGCTCGTCGACGAATTCCGTCGGCGCAACCCGATCACCGCGGAGACCGGCCATCCGGCACTGCAGGTACTCGCGACCGGAGAGTCGATCTTCTATTCGGAGATCTCGCCGAACGACCTGCCGCTGGTCGTCGATGATCGTCCCGATTCGCTCGCGCTGGCGCGCCGCCTCAATCCGACGTCGTGCGTGTTCGTGGCGCTGCGCGCGCGCGGGCGAACGTTAGGCGTCATGTCGCTGTCCACGGCCGGTACGCGGCGCCGGTTCGACGACCAGGACCTCGCGTTGATCGAGGACATCGCGCACCGGGTGGCAATGGCCGTGGACAACGCGCGGCTCCACGAGGCCGAACGGCGCGCACGTGCCGAGGCGGAAGCCGCCAACCAGGCCAAGAGCGATTTCCTCGCGATCATGAGCCACGAGCTGCGCACGCCGCTCACGGCGGTGGTCGGCTATACCGAGCTCCTGTCCGACGAGGTCGTCGGCCCTGTCAACGAAACGCAGCGCGATCACCTGGCGCGCGTACGCGCAAGCAGTGAGCACCTGCTCATGCTCATCGAGGACATTCTGAGCTACGCGCGCATCGAAGCCGGGCGGGAGCTCGTGCGCATCGAAGACTTCGGGCTCGCCGCCCTGCTCGAACAGGCGTCCGTGATCATCCGTCCACTTGCCGAGAAGAAGTCGCTCGCGTTCACGCTCTCGGGCGGGAACGCACGCGCCGTGATGCGCAGCGACCCGCAAAAGGTCAGGCAAATCATCATCAACCTGCTCGCCAACGCCGTGAAGTTCACCACCAAGGGAAGTGTGCGGCTCGGTGCGCGGGTCTACGATGACCGGGTTGCCTTCGAGGTGGCGGACACGGGCCCCGGCATCGCCCGCGAGCACCTGGACCGTGTGTTCGATGCCTTCTGGCAGGTCGATCAGCGCATGACGCGGAAATCGGGCGGCACTGGCCTCGGCCTGAGCGTGGCGCGTCAGCTCGCGCGGCTCCTCGGGGGGGACGTCAGCGTCCGCAGCACCATCGGGGAAGGGAGCATGTTCACCGTGGATCTCCCGCTCAACGCGCCGGATCCCGCCTGACGCCGCCCCTGGCGCGGTTTGCGCGACGCGTTAGGCGCCGCTATCGGGCGGCCTGACTCGTCGTTCCGCTGACGTGCTCGTAGACGAGGCGCGAGAGGTCGGCGATGAGCGGCCGCGCGACGCGCTCGTCGGGGATGTTGCGCGTGAGCACGACGAGCACGTAGGGGCTGCGGCCCGCGGGATAGACGAGGGCTGCATCGTGCAGCACGGCCGAGATGCTGCCGGTTTTGTGCGCGACCCGCGTGCCCGGCGGCAGCCCGGCCGGAATCTCGTCGTTGAACTCCTGACGGCTCAGAATCGCGAGCATGGTGTCGCAGTTCTGCGCTGACGCGGCCGTGCGCTTCTCGATCGCCTCGAGCAGCATTCCGAGATCACGCGCGGTGGTCGTGTTGTTCAGCCCCTGCTGAAACGCCTTCCCGTCCTCCACGCCGCGCAACACGCGAATGTTTTTGGCGCCGAGCGCATGTGCCGTCGAATCGGCATGCGCAGCCCCGATGAGCGCGATGACCGCGTTCGTCGCGAGATTGCTCGACCGCACGATCATGCGCTCCACCAGCTCGCGCGCGCTCACGCGCCGTCCGACGTGCAGGTACATCGTGCTATCGGAGTCGTCGATCGGCGCGACCGAGAACGGCGATCCGTCGACGATGGATGCGAACTGATTCACCAACAGCACCGGCTGATCGGCCGACAGGCCGCCGCGCTCGACCTGGCGGAAGAACTCGATCATGACCGGCACCTTCATCGTGCTCGCGGCATGGAACGAGGAGTCGGCCGCGATCGTCACGAGCTCGCCTGACGAGAGTGACTTGTAGTACACGCCGACGATCGCGCCAGGTGTGGCGGCGATGCGTTGTGCGAGACGACTTCGCAACGAGTCGACCTGCGCCGACAGTGTGTTGGTGATCGCCGGCACGAGGAGCGTCGCACCGATCACGCGCGCGAGATGTGATGAGAATCGCATGATTGTCGAATATAGAACCGATCATCGTTCGTGCAATCGATCACTGCGGAAACTCGTTGCGCGGGGCGTTCTTAGTCGTGTTGGTGAAGAACGCGCCAACCCCCGTCGATCACTCTCACCCGCGCCATTCGAACCCACATGCTTCCTCCGTCGTCGCCGAGCGAGCAACCCAGTGGTTCGATCATTACGCAGGCGCAGCTGAAGCGCGAACGACTCCGGTTCACGAATTTTGTTTTTCATCGTGCGCCGTCGGGCACGTGTCGCTCCGAAGTCGAGTTCGAATGGCTCGAGGGCGAACGCGTGGTCGGGAAGGCGGATGGAGTCACGAGCACGCTCGGTGACCTTCGCGTTGCTGCTGACGCCGCGCTTCGTGCGATCGAGCAGTTCTCGCACGGGACGCTGCGGTTCGAGTTGGTGGGGGTGAAGACGATGCGCGCGTTCGACGCGAACATCGTGATCGTGTCGGTTCTGGCGGCGCACGGTGGGGGCCCGCAGCAGCGGCTCCTCGGATGTCACCTGGCGGAGGACGACCCGCTGCGCAGTGCGGTCGTCGCCGTGCTGCACGCCACGAACCGTGTGCTCGGCAACTTCATCGCGACGCGCTGAAGAACGGCCGAACCGACGTCGAGCGTAAGCTCGGTAAGCTCGTTCTCATGTGGGTGTGGTGCGGTGGTTACCGTGAGGCGAGGGCGGGTTAAGTTCCTGACCCGCACCGGCTGCGAGGCGGCGGAACTCCGACAGGTGTTGTAGTGTGAGAAGCCGACCGGCTCGGGCAACGGCGGCGCGGTCATGCGCTGTCGAATGAAACGTGACGGTCCCCGGGAAGAACGAGAAAACGAGAGGAAGACACATGAAGGCTGCCGCACGCGCGCTCGTTCTCGTGCTCGGTGGTGCTGCCTGCAGCGGTCGCGCCAAACCCGCGCGGGCACCGGCCCCGGTTCCCACGCCGAAGAGCGTAGCCAGGACCTCGCCAGCGCGCGACACGACACCAGTACTGCCCGATTCCATTCCGCAAGTCGTCATAGAGATTCCGGATTCCGTGCTCACGCGGCAAGCCGTCGCGGTCTTCGGTGATTCGGCCGTGGCGGAAGTGCGCGACTCGGCGGCCAATGATGGCCCAACGTGGGACATCGATGTTCGATCGTACGAAACGCACCGCCGCGTCGAGCGCTATGTCAACGCATTCCGCGGCACGGCGCGCGAACGGTTCGTCGCCAGCCTCGAGAAAGGGTCGCGCTACGAGCCGATGATTCGAGAGAAGCTCCGTGCAGCGAACCTTCCCGAAGACATGTACTACCTGGCGCTGGTCGAGAGTGGGTTCGATCAGCACGCGTACTCGAGGGCGGCTGCTGTCGGCATGTGGCAGTTCATGTCGGGAACGGCACGGGGAACTGGGCTGCGAGTCGACTGGTGGGTCGACGAACGGCGCGATCCCGTTAGGTCCACCGACGCGGCCGTAAAATTCCTCGGCTGGTTGCGCGAACAATTCGGGTCGCTCTACCTGGCGGCGGCAGCCTATAATGGTGGCCCGGGTCGCGTGTCGCGCGGTCTGTCGCGGTTAGGCGACGACCTCGATGGCGGGACACGCGATGATGCGTTCTTCGCGCTCGCCGATCACGATTACCTGCGTGGCGAGACGAAGAACTATGTGCCGCAGCTGATCGCGGCGGCGTTGATTGCGAAGGAGCCGGCGAAGTACGGCATGACGATCCGCACGCTGCCGCCGTTCGCGTACGACTCCGTCTTTGTTCCGGCGTCCACACCACTCTCCGCGATCGCGAAAGCGAGTGGATCGCCGCTCGATTCGGTGCGCGAGCTGAACCCGCAGGTGCTTCGCGGCGTGACGCCGCCGGGCACTCGATTTCTCGCCCGTGTCCCGGTAGGCCACGCTGTGGGCTTCGACAGTGCGTTCGCCGCGCTCGAAGGAGAGGCGCGAACGGCCTACAAGCACGTCGAAGCGAAGAAGGGCCAGACGTTCGCGTCCGTGGCGGCCAACAACGGCCTGAGCGTGAAGCAGCTCAAGTGGTACAACCCGAAGGTGACGACGCCGAAGAGCGGACGGCTGCGAACGGGGCAGGAGCTGGTCGTGCCCACGCGGGCCGTCGTCGCAGCGGCGCTGGACGTCCCCGACCCGTCGATCGAGAGATACGGCCGTCGGGGCACGCGCACCTACGTCGTGAAGCGTGGCGAGACCTTGGGCGGGATCGCCAGGAAGAACGGCACGACGGTGAGCTCGCTCATGCGGCTCAATGGGCTCAAGAAGGCCGTCATTCACCCGGGCCAGGAGCTCGTGGTCCGTGGAAGCCCGCGTCGGTCGAGCGTGGCCGCCTCCGGTTCGAAATCGGCGTCGAAGGCCGCGTCCACGAAGTCGCGCGCGACGAACAAATCCACGTCCAGCACGACGAAGACGGACGTCAAGGCCGTCGCCAAACGTTAGGCGCGAGCCGCTAACGGCTGACGGTGCCAAACACCAGTACCAAGTGGGCCAGTTTGATCAGTCATCAGACATGAGGCATCAGGTCCCAACGGGCAACGTTGCGGAGCGCTCTGCGATGAGACCCGAGGAACGGGACCTCAAGCCTGATGACCAATAAACTGAGTGACTGGCCCACTTGGCACTGCGGTTTCGGTGTCTTGCGCCGAAAAACCGAAAGGCCTCGGGATCCCTCCCGAGGCCTTTCGCCCATGAGACGCCTAACGGCAGCCGGGGCTCAGTCGATGACGCCTCGGCCCTTGTATCCCTTCATCACGACGCGCTCGTAGCCGTTGGATGGATCGAGGCCCTGCTCGCGCGAGGCCTGGACGGCTACCGGACCGCGGTTGTACACCAGCAGGGCGAGCTGCACGTTGCCCTTGTACTCGCGCACGAGCGTCCGCAGGTAGCGGAACCCGATGCGGAGGTTGATGTCGCGGTTGTACAGCGCGTCCTTCGTGATGTCCTTCTGGAAAAACCGCGCGGTCGGGAGCATGAGCTGCGTGAGGCCGATCGCGCCGACCGGACTGGTCGCGCGCTCGTTGAATTCGCTTTCCACACGCACGAGACGGAATGCCAGCTCCGGCTCGATGCCCTCCGCCAGGGAGATGTCGTAGATCGACGTGGCCAGGTCGGCCCCGATGCGGTATGTGGACGAGTAGCCAAAGATGTTGTGCCACCGCTCGAGCTGCGCGTTCGCGAGATCCAGTTCGCTGCGCGCCGCATCGAGCTCGGTCCTGAGGCGCACGGCCTCGCTGCCAATGACGACGGGGAAGCGCGGGGCCTCCGCCTTCGCCTCGGCCGGACCGCTGTCGCGCACCACGAACCATACGGATGCGGCAAAGCCCGTGAGCAGCAGCCCTGCGCGCACCTTTCGGTGCCGACGTGCGCGATCACCGCGGTGGACGTACGTCCCTCGAAGGTTTCGCATGAATGGTTTGGATACCAAAGGTTACGACGATACGAAGGGTATCGCCGCTGCCCGCTCCCGCGATGCGGGCACAACGTGTGCCGCTATTTCGAACTCCTCTTCCAGTGACCGGACTTTCCGCCGAGCTTCTCGGCGAGGGAAATCGCGCCGATCACCATACTCTTATCTACCGCTTTGGCCATGTCGTACACGGTGACAAGGCTCACTGACACGGCGACGAGCGCTTCCATCTCGACGCCTGTTTGGGCGGCAGTTTTTGCCGTCGCTTCCACGCGGAGTCCGGGTAGCGCCTCGTCGATGGTGAAGTCGACGGCGACGTCGCTGAGTGGAATGGGATGGCAGAGCGGGATGAGCTCGGACGTGCGCTTCGCGGCCATGATGCCGGCCACACGGGCGACGCCTAACACGTCGCCCTTCGCGATCGTGTTGGCGCGGATGGCCTCGAGGGTCTCGCGTTGCATCTGGATCGATCCGGTCGCGCGGGCCATCCGCGGCGTGACCGGCTTGGCCGACACATCGACCATGCGCGCTCGCCCCTGGTCGTCGACGTGCGAGAGATCACTCACGAGAGCTCGGCCGAGAGATCGCGCAACAGCGTGGCGGTGATGAGCGCAGGGCTCACGTTGTTCGGAATGAGTGTCTTCGCCTGTTCGATCGACGCCATCGCCCGGCTGGCGCCGAGTGCCGTGTGCTGATCGCCGTTCGCGACGGCCGTGCGCGCGCGGTCCGCGACCAGCTCGGTCAGCGCATCGAGAATGTCCGCGAACTGCCCACGGGCGCGTGACGAGCCCTGTGCCATCGCGATGCGAATGGTCTTCGACCGATCGCCCGACAGTGCGGACGCGAGGAGTCGCTCCGCGGTCTGGATGGCTGCGTCGCGCTCATCACCGGCGACGAGCGTGCCGGGTGCCCCAGTGGCGCGCCTAACGAGATCCGCCGTCGATACGTGGGGATGTGCGCGGCGCATGGCATCGGCCACGAACGGGTCGGTCAGGAAGGCTTCGACGTCGCGTCGCGGCAGCGGGGCGACGCGCACGTTGACGACGCGAGATCGAATCGTTGGCAGCAGCGCGCCGCGTTCGCTCGAGGTCAGCACGATCGTCGTGTTGGCCGGTGGCTCTTCGAGGAGCTTGAGCAGCGCGTTTGCCGCTTCATCCGATCCTTCCTGCGAGACCATCTGATCTGCGTCGCCGATGATGAAGACCTTTCGCTTGCCCATGGCGGGCGAGATGCTCGCGAGCTGAACGATCACGCGGACCGTAGCCACGTAGATCCCGTCGAGTCCCGATGCCGGCGCGTACAGCCCGGAGGCTGCCGCGCGCTCCGCGATCGCGTCCGCGAAATCGTTGGTGACGTCCTTGTTCGTTGCTCCCGATTCCAGCCGCGGGCGGGGAAAGAACCAGTGGACGTCTGGGTGGGCCAGCGAAAGCGAGAACCGGCACGCCTGGCAGCGGCCGCATGGGGTGCCGTCGGCGCCGGGCGCCGAGCAGACGAGCGACTGGGCAATCCAGAGTGCCAGGCGTTGCTTGCCGACGCCGCGCGGGCCGTGCAGCAGCAGGCTTGCGGGCAGCGCACCGCGCTGGATTGCGGTGGAGAGCCGCGCGCGCAACGCGTCGTGGCCGTAAAGGGGAACGATCGACACGAGCGGAAAATGGTCGGTGCCGGTTCGCCCGACCAGTCGCGGGCGGCACGAATTGTGATTTCGAGCGATGGTGATGGAGGACGTTCCACTTTTTGCTGAAAAGTGCTTGACAAATATGAGCGGACTGGATAGCGTCCGCTATGGCCACGGTCAGACCACTGCGCCCGCCGACGGTCGAACGCGACCCAGCGCTCAGTGATCGCGCGCTCGATAACCTCCGCTTCATCCGCGAAACGATGGAGCGGGCGGGGACATTTACCGCGATCTCGGGGTGGGGCATCGCGGCCGTCGGCATCGTCGCGATGGCTGCCGCGCTGGTCGCGCGAGGGCGACCGACGGTTGCCTGGCGGGTCGAAACCTGGGTAACCACCGCGGCGGTCTGCATTGCGCTGTCTCTCTGGGCTACCGCCCGAAAGGCACGCCGCTCGGACCTCTCCATGGTGTCGGGTCCAGCGCAGAAGCTCGCCCTCGCGTTTTCGCCCGCGATGGTCGTCGGAGCGCTGTTGACGGTGGCGCTCCTCCGGATCGGCGCGAACGACCTGTTGCCGGGCGTATGGCTCCTGCTCTACGGCACTGCGGTGGTTGCCGGCGGAGCGTTTTCGGTCCGGATCATTCCGGTCATGGGGCTCTGTTTCATGCTCCTTGGCGCGGCAGCGCTGTTCGCGCCGCCCGCTGCCGGAGAGTGGCTGATGCTGGTCGGGTTTGGGGTGGTGCACGTCGTGTTTGGGATTCAAATCGCGAGGAGGCACGGTGGCTAGACACGCCGCGGCCCCAGACCCACGAGGCGGGGCACGAAAGCGGGAAGACGAGAAGGAGCCGTTGCGCGGAGTCCGAGGGAAGGCCACCGAGGCGACGCCTGGCACGCTGGATCGTCTCATTCACGAGCGAATGCGGCTCGGAATCGTCAGTGCCTTGGCCGCAAACGAGTCGCTCACGTTCAACGAGCTGAAAGGCCTGCTGCAGACGACCGACGGCAACTTGAGCGTGCACGCCCGCAAGCTCGAGGATGCCGGGTACATCTCCTGTACGAAATCGTTCGAGGGGCGGATGCCGAAGACGGCCTACGCGTTGACCGTGCCGGGGCGCAGAGCTTTCGAGCGTTACCTCGACCACATGGAAGCCCTGATCAGAGCCGCGCGAGACGCGTAAAGCAGTGATTCGCCGTTGACGCCATGAATGTGAGCACTCCACTACCCTTGAATCGATCGCAGCGCATGCCGCGGCACATTGCCGTCATCATGGACGGCAACGGCCGCTGGGCCACCACCCGCGGGCGACCGCGAACCTTCGGCCACGCGTCCGGCGCCCGCGCCGTGAAACGCACCGTCGAGGCGGCGCGGCGCCTCGAGATCGAAGCATTGACGCTCTACGCGTTTTCCTCCGACAATTGGCGCCGCCCCGACTCCGAGGTCGCCGCGCTCATGGCGCTGTTCCGGCGCTATCTCGCGGCAGAGACCGAGCGGTGTGTCGAGAACGGAATTCGGCTTTCCGTCATTGGCCGGCGTGATCGCCTCGGCGGTACGCTGCGCCGAGCGATCGCGGCCTCCGAGGAGGCGACTGCCGACTGTCGCGACATGCATCTTCGTGTGGCCGTCGACTATTCGGCGCGCGACATGATCCTGGATGCGGCGGCGCGCCTCTCCGGCGGCCAGTTCACGCGCGAGCAATTCAGCAAAGCGATGGCCGCGGCCGCGCACGCGCCGGGTGGCGTGCCGGACGTCGACTTGCTGATCCGGACTGGCGGCGAACAGCGCCTCAGCGACTTCCTTCTCTGGGAATGCGCCTACGCCGAGCTCGTGTTCACCCCGCGGATGTGGCCGGAGTTCGCCGCGCGCGATCTCGAGGCCGCCATCACGGAGTTCCAGCGGCGAGAGCGACGATTTGGTGACGTCGGCGACGACGCGCCCACCGCGGCGATCGGCAGCGCCTAACCACCCACGCTGACGCCTATGTGACAAGCAGGGCACAGGTTGCCCTGCTCGTTTTGTCAGCGCCCCTGCTGGCGCGGACGTCCGCCCGCCATCACATTGGGCGGGAACTCGGCGAACCGATGCGGGGCCGTTCGCTACGGGGCACATTAGGCATGGCATCCATGCTCCTAAAGTGCCTCGCGATATACGGGAAATCCCCTATATCACAGCGAAAAACCGTGCGCCGGGTCCGTCTCAACACTAGTAAGCGCTATCCAGTGTTGACCGACCTTCGGTTCGCGCTCTGGTGTCTCAGTCGCTCTCGCATCACGGTCCGATTCCGCCTCGCCGGTTTGCTGGACTCCGGCGCGTTCGACGCATCCGTCACCGACGAGACAATCACGTGAATGACCAACGGCCCGCGTCGCTCGGCCTTTTCCCGCTGATCGGCCGTGACCAGGAAGTAGCCAGGCTTACCCGTGCGCTCGAGGATGCCGAGCGTGGCTCGCCATCGACGATCTTCCTCGCGGGAGAAGGCGGTATTGGCAAGACGCGCCTGGCCGAATTCCTCGTGGACGCGGCGACGCGTCGGAACTGGAGCACGGCCGTGGGCAGGGCCTATCCGGTCGAAACCGGCGTTCCGTACGCGCTCTTCTCGGACGCGTTGCTGCCTAGGCTCAAAGCCATGGACCCGGGAACGCTCGCCGTCATGTCGCGTGGTGGCGAAGCGGAGCTTGCCCGTCTGTTCCCGGCGCTCGACCTCCGGACCGACTCCCGAGCGCCACGAGGCGATGTCTCGGACCTGAAGGCGCGCCTGCTGTGGAACTTCAGCCAATTCCTCGGCCGCTTCGCAGCGAAACGGCCGTTGCTGATCGTGCTCGAGAACGTCCACTGGGCCGACGCCTCCTCGCTCGAGTTGCTGCACTTCGTCGCCCGTCAGCTGCCAGGCCAGCGCATTGTCGTGCTCTGTTCGTATAGCGATGCCGTCCGCGATTCGAACCCCGCGCTGGGGAGCACGGAGCGTTCGCTCACGAGCCTCGGCGCGGCCAGCGTCGTTAGGCTGAGTCCGTGGCTGCGCGCCGACAGTGACGAGCTCGTGGCGCGGTTGTTCGACGTCGATCCATCCACGATTCGCGACTTTGCCGCGCTGCTGTATGAGCGCACACGGGGCAATCCGTTTTTCACCGAGGAGACGCTCAAGTCGCTCGTCGATTCGGGCCAGCTCAGGCGCGAGGACGACCGCTGGGTTGGATGGGATCTCACCGATTTCCGCCTGCCCAGCACTGTGCGTGACGCGATCGTGGCCCGGCTCGAGCGTCTCTCGCCAGCGTCACGCACAGTCGTCGACATTGCCGCGGTGCTCGGTACAAGAGCGTCGTACGAGGCACTCGAAGCGGTAAGTGGTTTTGCCTCATCGTCCCTCGTGGAGGCGATCGACGAGCTTCGGCGCGATCGGGTTCTCGTGGACGCCGATGCGGCGGACGGCGTCCATTACGACTTCACGCATCCCTCGCTCCAGGCGGTTCTCTACGCGGAGCTCGGGAAAGCGCGTGCGCGTCTGTTGCACGGGCGGATCGCGACGGCGCTCGAGCAGATGCACGGTGCGGCGGCCGAAGCGCACGCCGACGAGCTCGCGTTCCATTTCTCTCGCGCGTCGTCGATCGAGCTGGCGCCAAAGGCGGCGCGATACCTGTACGCCGCGGGTCGATCTGCCCTGGCGAGGTATGCCACGCGCGAAGCCGCGAGTTATCTCGGTGCCGCCCTCGATCTCGTCGACGGGGGCGGTCCCGTCATCACCGGCAACGGAAAACCCGACGACGTTGCGGCGCTCGTCGAAGATGTCGCACGCGCAAAGCAGCGGAACGGCGAGTACGGTGCCGCGCGCGCTCTCTGGGAACGTGCGCTCGGATACGCTCGCCAGCGCGGCGACTCTGCGCGCATATCGTTCATCGAACGACGGCTCGGCAACGTCAGCTTCTGGGCGGGCCACCACGACGAGGCGTTCGACCATTACGCGGCGGGTCTCGAGGCCGCGAGGCTGACGGGCGACGAACGGCTCGCGGCGAGGATTCGCATCGCGCAGGCGGCAGCGTTTCAGGAGCTCGGTCGGCCTGGCCACGCGCTTCGCGAGCTCGGCGAAGCCCTCAGCATTGCGGAGCGCCTCAAAAGCGCCGGGATGCTCGCGCGTATCCATCGCGCGCTCATGCAGCTCAACATGTTCGTCGGCCGTGCTGCTGAAGCGCGTGTGCACGGTGAGCGCGCGATCGCCTTCGCAGGCTCGGCGAACGAGCCCGGAGTGGAATGGTCCGCGCACTGGGGGATTGCGGTGCTGGCGGGCCTCACGGGCAATGCCGCCGAGCTCGCGCGTCATGTGAGGGAGGCGCACCGAATCGCCGACGAGCTGCGCTCGCCAGTCCTCGCCGTGTGGACGAGCGAGGTTTCGATCGAGTACGCGTCAGGCATCGGTGACTGGCAATCGGGACTCGCGCTCGCGGAGCGCACGATTCCGATCGCGCGCGCGCTCGGTGCGAATACACTGCTGCCGCGCCTCCTGGTGTGGACGGGACTCATGCATCTCGGGCGCGGCGAATTGGCGAAGGCGAAATCGCTGTTCGACGAGAGCTGGACGATCTCCGGCGCCGCGGACGCCGAGCACGGTACGGTCGATGTGCACACGGCCGTGCCGGCCCACACGGGAATGGCGGCGTATGCGCTCGCGACGCGTGATCGCGAAGGCGCGATCGCGTTAGGCGAGGCCGGAGTCGCGCTCGCCGACCGCTCGGGCTACGTGACCTGGTCCATCCATCGACTCATTCCCATCATTCTCGAAGCCGCGCTCTGGAGCCAGGATTTCGCGCGCGTCAAGCGATACGGTGAACGGTTGCGACGGGATTCGACGCAGATGAATCACCCGCTCGGGATGGCGTGGGCGACCGCCAGCGATGCGCTGGTCGCACGGCTTCGTGATGGCGACTTCCCTCGCGCCGTCGAGCTGTTGCGGTCGGCGGTGGATCAGCTGGACGCCATCCCGTTCGTATTCGATGCGGCGCGCCTTCGCCGCAATCTCGCCCAACTGCTCGCGGCGAGCGGAGACCGCGAGGGGGCAGCTCGAGAGCTCCGGCTCGCTCACGACGTGTTCGCGCGCATTGGTGCCGAAACGGAGCTGAGTGGCGCTCGCGATCAGCTGCGCGATCTCGGCGCACGTCCACCGGCCCGCGTGCTTGTCGAAGGCGCCGGCGCGCTCACCGGCCGGGAGCGCGAGATCGCTCGGCTCGTGGCGGCGCGCAAGTCGAACAAGGAGATCGGTGTAGCACTCGGCATTTCATCCCGCACCGTGAGCACACACCTCTCCAACGTGTTCGCCAAGTTAGGCGTCGGGTCGCGCGGTGAGTTGACCGATCGCGTACGACAGGACTCCGCCCTGCGCAGTTAGGCGAGCTTTCCGATCGCTTCAGTCCAGTGCGCGATTTCCGTGGCGCTCATGGGACCGCGTGGTTGCATGCGTGCATCCACGAGGCCCCATTGCAGGATGTCCACGAGATATTGCTCGCGTGAGATCAACGTGCCGCGGCAGACACGTTCGTTCGTGGGCGGCTTTGTCACTTCGTCGTTCAAGCGAGCGAGCAGGCTGCCCATGACCCACGGCGGGGCAGGCGAGTCCTCACCAGGATACACGAATCCGTAGAGCACGAGATTGAGCAGCAGGATTCGCCAGTGGCCGCCGAAACGATCGACAAGACGGGTCCAGTCGAGTCGGCGACGCTGTGTATGCAGTATGTGGATCACGTCCGCGCCGTCGTAGCGTTCGCGTTCCATCACGAACGCCTTCGACCAGAGCAGCTCTTCCGCCGGACATAACAACACTGGCACCCCCACGGCTTCCGCCTGGACGGCATGCTCGAACCAGCCGTCGTCCACCGGCGCGACGCCGTTGCCCGATCCGAAGATGAGGTCCACGAGGAACTCATCGGACCGTGCTTTCCCGAGCCAGTGTGGGAACGTGAGCTCGGAGTGAAACCCCGCGGTGGCGAGCGTGTCGAGCGCACGGTCAATATGCTCACGGCGCACGAACAGATCGAAATCCTTTGTGGGGCGCTGAATCCCGGTGAAATGCGAAAACGCGAACGCGCCGCCCACCAGCGTTGGGACATTCGCCCGATCCAGAATTGTCAGAACGTCACGATAGAAGCGGCGCGTGTACCGCGCCGCCATGTCACGATCGATCTCGTTCGGCGTTCTGGAGTTTGGTTTGTGCGGCACGGAACGCTTGTTGAAGAGGGTCAGCCCTATGTGCGACCGCTTTGCAAGACTAGGGCTAGCTGAGCCGGCTCTCTGTCCGTCGATCAGGAGCTGACCGCCATGGCCACCACGAACGGCACGGTCCGCCTCGCGGCGATGAGTGACATTCACGTCAGTAAAACCGGCCAGGGTGCACTGTCGTCGATGTTCGCGCAGGTCTCCGAGCGCGCGGACCTGCTCGTGATGTGCGGCGACCTCACGGACTACGGCCTGCCCGAGGAAGCGCGCGTTCTCGCACGCGACATCGGCACCGCGTTGCGAGTGCCGTGTGTGACCGTGCTGGGGAACCACGACTTCGAAGCAGGGAAGCAGGACGAAGTGCGCCAGATCCTCACCGACGCCGGAGTCACGGTGCTCGACGGCGATTCGTGCGAGCTCCAGGGCGTCGGATTCGCTGGCGTGAAGGGTTTCTGTGGCGGGTTTGGTCGCGGTGCGCTCGGCCCGTGGGGTGAGGAGATCATCAAGAGCTTCGTCCGCGAAGCGGTGAACGAAGCGTTCAAGCTCGAGAGCGCGCTCGCCCGACTCAGGTCGCCACACCGCGTCGCGCTGCTGCACTACTCACCGGTGCGTTCGACGGTCGAGGGAGAGCCTCTGGAAATCTTTCCCTATCTCGGCAGCAGCCGCCTCGAGGAGCCGCTTACACGGTACCCTGTCACGGCGGTCGTCCATGGGCACGCGCATAACGGTTGCCTCGAAGGGCATACGGCATCGGGCACGCCGGTGTACAACGTCTCGATGCCGCTGCTCAAGAAATGCTGGCCCGAGCAGCCACCCTTTCGTGTCATCGAGATCGGCGCCTGACGAGCGTGCGCCGACCGTTCACGCACCGATTCGCATCGCCTCACGCGCGCGGAGCACACGATCTCGCGCCTCGTCGCCAGTGACGCCTACCGCGGAGAGATGCCCCATCTTTCGCCCGGGTCGCGCCGACGCTTTGCCGTAGAGGTGCAGCCGCACTGACGGAACCGTGAGCGCTGCCGCGAAGTCTGGAGTGCCAGCGTTCCACAGATCGCCGAGGAGGTTCGCGATCGCCGCCGGACGAAGGATTTCCGTGCTTCCGAGCGGCAGGTCGCACACGGCGCGAACGAGCTGCTCGAACTGACTCGTGGCACACCCGCGCTCCGTCGAGTGAAACGTGTTGTGCGGCCGCGGCGCCAACTCGTTCACCAACAGCGCCCCGTCCCGCAGGATGAACATCTCTACGGCGATCAAGCCTTCGATGCCTAACGTGGATGCGATGCCGTTCGCCACCGCGTCCGCCTGGCGTCCGATGGCAGGCGCCACCGAGGCGGGCAGCACCGACCAGTCGAGGATCCCGTGCGCGTGATGATTGAACGAGGGTGGAAACGTCACGTGACGTGTCGCATCGCTCGATCCCGAGCCCGCCGGTCGTCGCGCGACCAGCATCGAGATCTCGCTCGCGATTTCGAGAAACTGCTCTACGAGGCACGGCCGCTCGCCGAGTGACTTCCAGGCGTCCGCCGCGGCGTCCACTGAGCTGACGCGGATCTGGCCGCGACCATCGTAACCGCCACTCGTGGACTTGAAGATGCATCGGCCGAGGTGCTCGAACGCCGCGATGCTCTCGTCGCGTGATGTGACCGCACGAAATGCCCCGACCGGAAACCCGTTCGCGGCCAGCCAGGTCTTCTGCCGAATGCGGTCCTGAATCACGTGCACGGCCTCGGCGCTCGGGCGAAGCGGCGTGCGCGCCGCAACGGCCGACAGCGCGGCCGTGCCGATCTGCTCGATCTCGAGCGTCACCACCGCGCATCGCTCTGCCAGCGATGCCGCGGCGTCCGCGTCATCGAAACGTGCCGCCACGGTTCGACTGGCGATCACCGACGCCGGACAGTTCGGGTCCGGATCGAGCACGTGGACGTCGTACCCGAGGGAGCGCGCGGCCAACCCCGTCATACGGCCGAGTTGACCACCGCCCAGGATGCCGATGGTCGCGCCAGGTTGGATCATCCGCTACGGGAGCGTCTGTCCGAGCACGTCGTCCCGGCGGCGTTCACGCCACGCGCGAAGGCGGTCGCGCACATCCAAATGTCGGATCGCGACGATCTCCGCCGCGAGGATGGCCGCGTTGGTCGCACCCGGTTTCCCTATGGCGAGCGTCCCGACCGGAACCCCCGCCGGCATCTGCACGATCGACAACAGGGCGTCGACGCCGTTGAGAATCGTCGCCGCAACGGGGACACCGAGCACCGGGACGAGCGTCTTCGATGCCACCATCCCGGGCAAGTGTGCCGCTCCGCCAGCGGCGGCGATGATCACGAGCAACCCGCGCTCCTCCGCGGTCGACGCGTACTCGAACATCCAGTCAGGAGTTCGGTGCGCCGAGACCACGCGAGCCTCGAACGGGACAGCCAGCTCCTCGAGCAGCGCGCATGCTGGCGCGAGATGCTCGTAATCGCTCTTGCTGCCCATGATCACGCCGACGAGTGGCCCTGGCATAGAAGAGCGCTCGCGAGCTCCGTGGTAGAGAGGGAATGCCGAAACAGTGAACGCAGCCGCTGGTGAGGCGGCTGCGTCAACAAACTACTGGCTTGGGGAAGGGGACGCTCAGCCGACCGCCGGGCGCGGTCGCGATGGTCAGAAAGACGCCGAAAGCGTGATGCGGAGACCCTTGGCGGTTGGCACCACGCCTACGCGCCGCGGCAGGGGCACCGGTGCCCAATGCTCCGCGAGCTTTCGCGATCCATAAAAGGCGCCGAGCCCGCCACCCATCGCGGCGCCCACCAGGGTACTCAACAGCTGGTTGTACTGCTGGCCGCTGTTGTTCTCGAGCGATACTGAAGTGATAAAAGCGATGCCGCCGCCGAGTGCGGCGCCGATTAGACCCCAGCGTATCATCGGATCGCGATTCCCGCCCTTCATTCCGACGCTGACCTCCACCTGAGAAACGGCTGCGGTGTTGAACGCCCATATTTTGGCGCCCGTGCCGTCCTCTATCAGAACAAGTGTGTCTCGCCGCATGCCTTGGTAGCTGCCGACTATCGGCGCCACCATCTGGTTCGACGTGACCCGAACTCTCGTGCCCGGGGAGAGCGACTGCGCAGCCGCTGTCTGGGCAGCCGTTATACGAAGCGGCGCGAGCACGAGGAGCGCCGCGAGCAGGGCGCGATAGGACCGACGGGTGCGTGGCATGGTGTGTTTCTAAATATGACAGCGGCCGCGGCGCAAGTGAGGGACGTGTGCCGCGCACAATGTGGACGCGCGCCGGAGACGGCTGTCACGTCGAGCCCCGTGATGGGGCGCACAATTCGGGCCGCTTTCGCCGCACCGTGAACGAGCCGACGAGTTGCTCGTCCTTGTATTCCCGGACGTCTTATCGGCCTGACCAACCTCTCGACCAATCCGCGTGGTGCGGATGGCCGCTCCATTTCGGCGCTACGTTATGCTCCCCATCAAATCGACGGCGGTTGCACTGACCGTAGCGCTGTCCGCGGCGGCGGCGAATCCAACGGTCGGCCCTCGCGAGGCGCTTCGCGCGTCACCTCACCGGACGGTCGCCAGAGACACCGGGTACCGCGTGGTGGACTCGGCGTTGGCCGCGACGACGTTCGATTCCGCATGGCGTACGATCGGCGTGACGCTCGAGCGGCGAGGAGTCACCCGGCTCGACTGGCCCGGTGTGCGGCGAGAGCTACTGCCGCGCGCTGTCCGAGCGGAGTCCGATAGCGCCCTTCGCGCGGTCATCGACGACATGCTGGCGCGGATTGGCGAGTCGCATTTTGCCCTGCTGCCGGCGCAGGCGGCTCCCGGTGGAGACGCTTCGCCGAACACGTCGGCGTTAGGCACGGCTGGCCTCTCGCTGCGCGCACTCGATGGCGGGCTCGTGGTCTGGCGGTCGGACAGCGGAAGCGCTGCGCGCCGAGCGGGCGTGGTGCCCGGGTGGACGGTGGAGCGTATCGATGACCTCATCGTTCCGTCGTTAGGTCCAGCCGACTCGGTGGGACCCAGGCGACTCGCGGTGTTGACGAGCGCGATGCGGGCGCTGCGCGGAGTGCCCGGGACCACCGTGCACATCGTGGCCCGAGACCCAGCGGGAACGCGGCGAACCGTCGACGTCACGCTCGACTCGATGCGCGGGCCGTTCTCCAAGTTCGGCAACCTGCCACCCCTCCCGGCGACGTTCGAAATGACGCGCCGCACACTGGCTGACGGGCGGTGCGCCGCCGTGATCCACTTCCAGTACTGGATGCCGCCGATCATGCCGGCGCTCGACCGCGCCGTCGATGCGGCGCGGAACTGCGGCGGCATCATCCTCGACCTGCGCGGGAACCTGGGTGGTGTGGCCGGCATGATGATGGGTGCGGCCGGACACTTCCTGAACGAGCCGAGCACCCTCGGGATCATGCGGTCGCACGGCGAGGAGATGCGTTTCGTCGCGAATCCGCGACGGGCAACGGACAGCGGGGTTCCGGTCGAGCCGTTCGCCGGAGACGTCGCGATCCTCGTGGATGGGTTGTCGGCGAGCACGTCGGAGATGTTCGCGGCCGCCTTGCAGGCGCTCGGCCGCGCCCGCGTCTTCGGCGAACGGACGGCGGGACAAGCGCTTCCGGCGGTGGCAACGCGGCTTCCGACAGGCGATGTTCTCATGCACGTCGTGGCCGACTTCGTGGCACCCGACGGCACCCGGATCGAGGGACGCGGCGTGATCCCGGACGAGGTGGTGCCGTTGACGCGGGCCGATCTGGTCGCCGGGAGGGACGAGCCGCTCGAGTGCGCGGTCCGCTGGTTCGAGCGGCCTCGGCCGCGCAATCCCTGACAACGAACCGGATACGCTGACTCACGTCAGCGGCGTCGTCGATCATATTTCCCGTGCGCCACGTCGGCGCAATCCCTTTTCCCCATCGCTCGCAGGAGCGCTTCATGCTCGTCAGCCTACGTCGCTCATTCAACGCTCGGCGATTCGCCGCGGCCGCAGGCCTAACGATGGTCGCGACCGCACCCGCGGCCGCCCAGGGCTCTGCGGCGCTTCCGCCCGCGAAGGAGCTGATCGCCAAGTTCGTTGCCGCGACGAACGCGACAGCAATCATGGCCAAGCATCAGTCGGTGCGAACGAAAGGCCGCTTCGAGCTGCCGGCTGCGGGCGTGTCCGGTGACCTGGAGATCTCTCAGGCCCGCCCGAACAAGACGATGATGCGCATTAACGTCAGCTCCATTGGCCAGATCGAGCAGGGATTCGACGGTACGACGGCGTGGTCGATCAATCCGATGCAGGGACCACGATTGATGACCGGACGCGAGCTGGACGCGGTGCGCGAGGAGTCGAGCTTCGGGACGCCATCCCGTCAGGGTCCCAACGTCGCGTCGGCCGAGACCACGGAAAAGACGGAGATGAACGGCGAGCCCTGCTACAAGGTCAAGATGGTCTGGAAATCGGGCCGTGAGACGTTCGATTGCTACAGCGTGGCCTCGGGGTTGCTCATTGCGTCGACGGGCAAGCAGGAATCGCCGATGGGGACCATCGAAGTGACGAACCTCATCAGCGACTACAAGGACTTCGGTGGCCAGAAGATCGCGACCCGCCTAACACAACAGGTCATGGGCAATGAGCAGGTGCTGATCATCAACACCGTGGACTACGACGCCGCCGATCCCGCGGCGTTCGAGATGCCGGCAGCAATCAAGGCCCTCGTCGAGAAGAAACCGTAACGCGAGCTCGTGGAACTGCTCATCATTCGACACGCGATCGCCGAAGACCGCGAGGTTTTCGCCGCCACCGGCGGTGACGACGCTCTGCGTCCGCTCACGGCCGAGGGCACGCGCAAGATGAAGCGCACCGCCCGCGGGCTGCGCGAGGTCGTTTCGAACATTGACGTTCTCGTCTCCAGTCCTTTCACCCGCGCGAACGAAACGGCGGAGATTCTGCGGCGCGAGTACGACCTGGATCGCGTCGAAACGGCTCGCGAGCTCGAGCCGGGGACGGCGCTCGACGACGTTGCGACCTGGCTGGGTCACTTCGATCAGAATGTCGTCGCGATCGTCGGTCACGAGCCTCATTTGGGCCGTCTGGTCACGTATCTCGTAACCGGGTCCGAACGATCGGGCGTCGAGTTAAAGAAGGGCGGGGCGTGTCTGATCGACTTCGAGGGCAAGCCGAGCGCGGGACGCGGCCGCCTCGTGTGGGCTATCCCGCCCGGGATTCTCCGGGATTTGGCCGGCTAGCCAACTGGTCGTTGTTTGTCGCAGAGATTTCGTGATGGCGGTCGCGGCCCAAGTGGCGCTCGAACACGAATCTTGCAGACCCTTACCGGCCTGATACCGACGTCTCTTGCCACGCGTCGCCTGAAGGAAGATTGTTCGGCTCTATAGCGATGCAGCCGCGAGAGACCAGGGATAGGAATCTTCGAGTTGTAGCTCCGACGCTGTTGCGCCGTGGCCTCATCGCCCCTTCGATCCAGCGAGTAGGTTGACTAATGAGCCGATCCGCCGAATCGCATGTGCAGCTCGCCTCGGGTGGGCGAGACGACCTTCGCCAGCTGTTCGCGTTGTCGTTTGCCGAGCCAACCCGTCACGACGATGATCTGCGACACGCAGTTCTGGACTACGTTCGGAACGCGAAGGCCGAGCGACGAACTCCCGAAATGGTGATCGTCTCGCTCAAACGCGCCATTATCGATGCGGCCGCAGCTCGCATTAGCTATCGAGCTGCGAACGAGTTGACTGATCGAGTGGTGAGGTGGTTCATCGACGGGTACTACGGCGTGGACGCACCATCGGTCGAGCGAGGTCTCGATCTGCGGATGGGTCCTACGCCGCGACCGAGCTGACCACCGAAGCGGTTCACCGGGCTTCCCGGCAGTTGCGGCACGGACACGCACCTCGGCAACCGTAAAGGTTGTCGAGGCGCATTCGTGCCGCATGGGTTACATTGTGCCCAGTGAGTTGCTTCAAGCCGCCCGGTGCGGTCCTTGCTGGATTGAATGCACCAGCTCGCCAAACTAGATGACCGCAACTCGCCCAGATCCCAGCATCGACCTCTCCGAGCTCGAGCGCGACTACATAGTCAAGCGCGAGCTAGGACGCGGGGGTATGGGAGCCGTCTTCCTCGCGCGGCATCGCACCGCGGGGCACGACGTCGCGATCAAGGTCATCTCGTCCAAATACATCGCGGACGCCGACGCGATGTCGCGGTTCGAGCGCGAAGCACGCCTGATGGCGCGCATCCGGCACCCCAACATCGTTCATCAGTACGAGCTTCGGCGCCTGCACGGCGGTCACGTCGGGCTCGTTATGCAGTACGTGCGCGGGGAGTCGCTCATCACGATTCTCCGCCGCCGCGGCAAGCTGCGGTTCGACGAGACCGTGCAGATCCTTCGCGACATTGGTCTCGCGCTGGAACATGCGCACGCGAACGGCATCATCCACCGCGACGTCAAGCCGCACAACATCCTCATCGACGCCGACAAGGGCTCGGCGCTGCTTTCGGACTTCGGCATCGCGAAGGCGACCCAGGGCGATGCGGAAGTGACGGCAACCGGCATGGCGATCGGCACGCCCGCCTATATGGCGCCAGAGCAGATCGACAATGCGGCCATCGACGGTCGCGCTGATCTCTATAGCCTCGGCGTTGTTGGATGGGAGATGCTGTCCGGCAAACGCGCGTGGGAAGGCGAGAGCCTCTTCGGAATCATCTACAAGCAAAAGCATCAGGACCTCGCCCCACTCACGCTGCTCCGGCCGGACACGCCACAGCGGCTCCTCCTCGCGCTCGAGGGCGCGCTCGAGAAGGATCCGGCACGTCGATGGGCGTCGGCGTCGGAGTTCGTCGAGCAACTTCGCGAGGATACGCCAACCCCGGCGATGCTGCGTCGGCGCCAGGCCGTCGGCGCTCTGTTGACCTCCGGCGAAACGCAAGTAGAGCCGCCTTCTGCGGGTGCGTCGACGATTCCGTTCCGTCGTTCGGGCGCGGAAGCTGGCTCCATCCCGACGCCGGCACCGGAAGGGGGAATGCCGCGCGTCGCCGGGGCACAGGAGCACCAGCGCTCAACGGTACGAATGGCGGTTCTCCTAGGCGGCAGCGCGCTTGCCGGGGCGTTCGGTTTCTACGCGATGTTCGGCGCGAACTTCGAGCGAACGATCGCGTCGCCGGTACCCGCCACCGCGGAGGCGGCGAGCGCGCCCTCTAGCACGGCGACCGAAGCGCCTCCGCGCACGACAGGGGAAGGGTCACCCACGAGGACGACGCCTCCGGAGAGCTCCACTGGCGCCGTGCCAGCTGCCAGCACACGTCCGTCGTCTCCATCTGTGCGCGAGGAGATCGCGGCGACGCTGAAAACGTCGTCGAAGGCATCGACGACGTCGGCCACGTTGGTGGAGAGTCCAGCGCTCAACGGGGGATCGCTGGCGCCACCGGGAACGCCGCTTCCCTTGGGCAGCCGGGACCGGGTGAATCCGGGTTCGCGAGCACTCGCCGACGCGGCAATCGCTCTGCTGCGTTCGCGTCAGCCGGATGCGGCCCGGCGTCTGATCGACAGCGCGCTCGCGATGTCTCCGACCGATCCGGAGGCGTATGCGCTGCGTGCACGGGCGAACGCTGCGCGGGGTGACTTGCGCGGCGCCTGGGCCGATGCCGAGGTAACCGAACGGCTTGGGGACGACTGGCAGGCGCAGACGCTGATTGCCTCGTTCGAGGCCCGAGTTGGTGAGACGCGCGCGGCACGCGACCGGTTGGCGACGCTCGTCAAGCGAATACCGCCAAAGGTTCCGTTTACCGCGAAACAGGGAAGTCAGCTCGCGCTGGCCTATGTGGCGGCCCGCGACAACAAGCGCGCGCTGAACGCGCTCCTGCGCACACGTGATGACGGCACGTTGGCGGCGACGCTGAAGGATCCCGGCTTCGATCCGATTCGCGGCGAGCCGCGGTTCCGCGACATCCTTCGCGCGGTGGCGCCGGACGCCCAGTAGGCGGTCACGCCGCGGTCGAAGAAGCGTTAGGTCCCGCCGGAGTGACCGGGGCTACGTGCCCTCGTCATTCCTCTATACCCCGAGTCGAATTCGCGGCTCCGGCGGCGCCCCTGCTTACACGCATCTTTCGCCCGTTCGCTCATGTCGGCCGCCGTTGTCGCCAGTCCAGCCGAGGGCCAGACCGCTGAGCGCGGCCGTCGTGCCGCGCACATCGCGCGCGGGGCCCTGGTCGTCGTGCTCGTGGGCGCCGCACTTCGACTCGCCGCGTACTTCAGCGCGCGGTCGCTGTGGCTGGACGAAGCGATGCTCGCCAACAACATCGTGGGTCGCACGTTCGTCGCGCTGCTCGGACCGCTCGGCGAAAACCAGAGCGCGCCGTGGCTCTTTCTGTTCGGTGAGCGCGCCACCGCGATGCTGCTTGGACCTAACGAGTTGGCGCTTCGGCTCCTCCCCCTGATCGCCGGCATCCTGTTGCCCTGGATCGTGTGGCTCACCGCATCGAAGCTCGCAGACCGTGAGACCGGGATCATTGCCGCAGCCATCGCGGCGCTCTCCCCGCTGCTGCTCTACTACTCCAACGAGGTCAAGCCGTACGGCACGGACGCCCTCGTGAGCGCGACGCTGGTCTTTGTCACGCTATGCGTGTTGGAGAACGCCGCCGACCGGCGGCGCTGGTTCATCCTGCTGTTCGCCGGCGGCGTAGGTCTGGTGGCCGCGTTTCCGGCCGCATTCATCCTGCCCGCATGCTGGGCCGCACTGCTCGCGTCCGCAAACGTTAGGCGGAGCCCGCATGCGCGCCGCATGCTTTCGGCAACGGCACTTGCCTGGGCGGCGACCTTGGCGCTGCCGTACCTGCTCGTCATTCGCCGTGCCACGTCCGACGCTTTTCTGACGACCTATTTCAGCGATCGCTTTCTCGTCCCATGGCGACCGGACGCGTTCGCAGCGCTGTGGGGCCTGTGGCACGATGTGTCCGCCGAAGCGTTTCTCGGGCACGATGCACTGGCGGGCAGTCCCGGTGCCATTGCGGTCGTGCTGAGTGTGGTGATTCTCGCAGTGTGCGGCGGTGGGTTGTGGGAGATCTGGCGGCGGCGTGGCGCATCCGGCGTACTGCTCATGACCGGGCCTGTAGCTATCGCGCTCCTCGCGTCGACGATCCGGGTCTACCCGCTCACGGCGCGGCTCTGGACCTTCGCGACGCCGCTCTGCGCGATGCTTGCAGCCGCAGGAGTGCGTGCCTTCGCCACGAGAGCTCGTCCGGATATGACCTTGCCCACGAGTATCGCGCTGACGGTCTGCCTCCTCGCGATCGCTGGTGTCGATGCCGCCGTTGGCCTAACGGACCCCCACTATCGGCGGGCGCACATGCGGCCGCTCATTCGCCTGTTGGAAGACGAGCAGCGATCCACCGGCGACCCGATCTACATCATGCCGCGCGCTGCGCCGCAGTGGCTCTTCTACACGACTGCATGGCGGAGCGACCCCGCACCAATTCCGCTGGATTCCGCCGGGCGCTGGCTCGAGCAGCGGACATGCGAGCCAAAAGGTGCGCAGCGTGCGCGAGCGTGTCAGATGCTTGGTGCCTACTCATCGGTGATGTACACCGAAGCGGGCGGCTTTTCGGGCCAGGCGGACAGCAGTTGGGCGGATCGTGAGGTGTTGAGACTTCGAGCGGCCGCGGCACCGTGCGGCTGGGTGGTCATGCACATGGCGTACGCGGGCGAGCCGGTCGCTCTCGCCCGCGCCGTCGCGACGCACGGTGGGTATGTGCGGAACGCGATCGAGGGCGTCTTCACGCTCCCGCCACTGGCGAGCCGCGCGGAACGGATGCGCCCGAACCGAGACCCCGCAACCAGGGCAATTCGCATTTGCTTCGACCGGCCCATCAGCGGTCCGTAGGTCGTATCGCGTTAGGCGGCCAGTCGGACTTGCCCGACTGCGCCCCGCGCAAAGCGGTGCGGGTCGCGGAAGGACACATGCAAAAGAAGAGGGGCCGGGCACAAGCCCGACCCCTTCCTGTTTTTATCGGTGTTCAATTACTTGGCGTAGCTCCCGAGGAGGGACTCGAACCCCCGACCCGGTGATTAACAGTCACCTGCTCTACCACCTGAGCTACTCGGGAATGAGCCCGAAAGGTAGACGGGGTATACAGAGGGGTCAAGCGAGGCGAACGTGACTGCACTGCACGTATCTGCTCCCAACACTGCGGGCCGCGGTGAGAGTCGCCCAATAGCGATCATCACCGGTGCGTCGAGCGGAATCGGTCGTGACTTCGCCGACCTGTACGCGCGAGATGGGCACGACCTCGTTCTCATCGCGCGACGTCGCGACGCGCTCGAGTTGCTCGGACGCTCACTCGGCGAGCGCTACGGCATTGTCTGCGACGTGTTCCCCGCGGATCTCGCGCGGCGTCTCGATCGCGAGCATCTCGCGGCACGCGTGCGGTCCATCGACGACCGCATCGTCGCGCTGGTGAACAACGCCGGCATCGGCACACACGGCTACTTCCACGAAACGGACCTCGAGCGCGAGCTCGAGATCATCGAGCTGAACATCGCCGCGCTGACTCATCTGACGAAGCTCATCCTGCCAGGCATGCTCGCGAGGCGGACTGGCCACATCGTCAACGTGTCATCGCTCGCTGCGTTCCAGCCAGGGCCGCTGATGGCGGTGTACTACGCGTCCAAGGCCTATGTCCAATCATTCTCGGAGGCGCTGGCCGAGGAAGTCGCGGGGACAGGGGTCACGGTGACGGCGCTGTGCCCGGGGCCGACACAAACGGAGTTTCAGGGTCGCTCCGGCATTCACGCCGACGCGCCCGCAGGCGGCCCGCAAACGATGACGTCGCGCGAAGTGGCGGAAGCCGGCTACCGCGCGGCGAACCGAGGCAAGCGCGTGGTCGTCACCGGCTTTCGCAACAAGATCGTGGTCCTCGCGAACCGGCTGCTCTCGCGGCGGAGCATGGCGCGACTCGTCAGGCGCCTTCAGGAACGCCGCCGCGCAGCCACCCGGCGCGCGCTCACGAAAACCTGACCGGGCGGCCCTGCGACGCCTAACGCGCTAGGACGCGCGTGCCTTCGGTCGCGCTCGCGCCGGCGCCCTGGCAGCGGCAGGTCCGGAGAGCAGGGGCCGCAGCCACTGTCCGGTGTACGAACCCTCCACCCGCGCAACATCTTCCGGTCGACCCATCGCGACCACGCGGCCGCCACGGTCACCGGCGTCGGGCCCGAGATCGATGATCCAGTCGGCGAGCTTGATGACGTCGAGGTTGTGCTCGATGAGCACGAGTGTGTGACCCGCGTCGACCAGGCGATCGAGAACGCCAGCCAACTTGCGGATGTCCTCGAGGTGCAAGCCTGTCGTTGGCTCGTCCATGATGTAGAGCTTCTTGCCGCCCGTCCGCTTCGCCAGCGCGAGCTCCCGCGCGATCTTGATCCGCTGCGCCTCGCCACCGGACAGTGTCGTGGCGGGCTGCCCCAGCCTCAGGTAGCCCAGCCCGACCTGCTGCAGTTGCCAGAGGGCCTGACCGAGTTTCTCCTCGTAGGGGAAGAACCGAATGGCCTGATCGACGGTCATCTGGAGGACGTCGTAAATGCTTTTGCCGTGGACGAGCACCTCCAGGACTTCCGGCTTGAAGCGTTTGCCAGCACAATGGTCGCACGGCACGAACACGTCGGCCATGAACACCATCTCGACTTCGAGATACCCGGCGCCCTCGCAGTGCTCACACCGGCCGCCAGTCACGTTGAAGCTGAACGTGCTCGGCGTGTAGCGCCGCTGGCGCGCCAGCGGTGTGTCCGCGAACAGCTTCCGGATCTCGTCGAACGCTTTCACATACGTGACGGGGTTCGACCTCGGCGTTTTACCAATCGGCTCCTGGTCGATGAGGACGACATCGTCGAGTGCCTCGAAGCCAGTGAGCGATGTGAACGCGCCGACGCGCTCGCCGAGGTGCTGCTTCGCCGAATGCTCACCCGTGAGCCGCGTCTCGAGCGCGCGGTACAGCACGTCGTGAATCAGCGTGCTCTTGCCCGACCCGGAGACGCCGGTCACGACCGTCAACGCGCCTAACGGGATGCGAACGTCAACGCCCGCCAGATTGTGCTCGCGCGCGCCGGCAAGGTTGAGCCAGCGCGGCCCGACGCGCCGGCGCTCGCCCGGCAGGGGAATGACGCGCTCGCCGGAGAGGTACTGGCCTGTCAGCGGACTCTCGGCCGCCCGGCTCATCGGCCCCGCGAAGACGACCTCGCCGCCGTGCTCGCCGCTCGCGGGACCGAGCTCCACCATGTAATCCGCCACCCGCATCGCCTCGGGGTCGTGTTCGACGACGAGGACGGTGTTGCCGCCGTCGCGAAGGCGCAGCAGGAGACGGAGCAGGCGGTCCATGTCGCGCGGGTGCAACCCGATCGATGGCTCATCGAGCACGTAGAGCGTGTCCACGAGCTGCGACCCTAACGAGTTCGCGAGCCCGATGCGCTGGGCTTCGCCGCCGGAGAGCGTCCTGGTGCCGCGGTTCAGCGCGAGATAGTTGAGGCCGACGTCGCACATGAACTGGACGCGGTCGCGAGCCTCCTTCAGGATATGTGCGGCGACCTGCGACTCGAACTCGGTGAGCGAGACGGCATTCAGCCACTCGATCAGTCGATCGACCGGCAGCTCCGCCACCTCGGCGATGGAGCGCCCGTTGATGCGAACCTGCAGTGCTTCCGGCTTGAGCTTGGTGCCGTGGCACGTCGGACACTCGCGCGCGCTCTGGTACTGCCGGAGGAACACGCGGATGTATTGCTTGTACCGCTTCTCCTCGAGGTCCTCGAGGAAGGGAAGGATGCCCTTGAACCCACGCGAGCGCGTGCGTAGCAGGGCGTCCCGCTGCGCGCTGGAGAGTTTCCGCCACGCGACATCCATGGGGATGCCTTCGCGCTTGGCGAATTCGGCGAGCGCGCGTCGCTTCCCATCGTAGCGCGGCTTTGTCCACGGATCGATGGCGCCGTCGCGCAGGGTGCGCTCGGGATAGGGGACGATCAGCGCCTCGTCGTACTCGAGTACCGCGCCGAAGCCGTTGCACGTGGGGCAAGCGCCACGTGGGTTGTTGAACGAGAAGAGCTGCGGCGTGGGCGACGGCGCACGAGTGCCATCGTTAGGGCATTCGAAGCGCTCGGTGAATCGGAGGACAGCGGGAACTGGGAACAGGGAACCGGGAACAGGATCTTCATGCGGAGCCACGGTTCCCGGTTCCCTTTTCCCGGTGGCCGCCATGAGCGCGACACAATCCCCATCGCCTTCGCGAAACGCGGTGCCGACCGCGTCCGCAAGCCGCCCGCCCGCGTCGAGGCCGACTGTGAGGCGATCCACGACGACGAGCAGCTCGCGGACCGTCGTTAGGTTCAGCCGTTCGGCGGCGACATCGTCGAGATGGAGGATGCGAGTGTCGACGCTCACGCGAAGAAAACCCTGCGCACGCAGGTTTTCGACAACGACGTCGTGCGTCACCTTGCTCGACAGTCGCAGCGGAAACGTCACGGCGAAGCGCGTCCCGTTCGGAAGCGTCAGGATGGAATCGACGACCGACTGCACGGTGTCGGGCTTCAGCTCGCGTCCGCAGACCGGGCAAAAGGTCCGCCCAATACGCGCCCAGAGCAGCCGCAGGTAGTCGTAGATCTCGGTGGCCGTGCCTACCGTGGAGCGAGACGTCTTGGTCGGGTTCTTCTGCTCGATCGCGACCGCGGGTGAGAGCCCCTCGATCGAATCGACGTCCGGCTTCTCCATCCGCTCGAGGAACTGTCGCGCATACGCGGAGAGCGACTCCACATAGCGACGCTGGCCTTCGGCGTAGATCGTATCGAACGCGAGCGAGGACTTGCCTGAGCCCGAGGGCCCGGTAACGACGGTGTAGCTGCGTCGCGGGATCTCGAGGTCGAACCCCTTGAGGTTGTGCTGGCGTGCTCCGCGCACGACGATCGCATCCTTCACGGCGCGAAACCTAACCGCGGGATGGCCGAATAAACACCGGAGCGACGGGGTCAGACTCCGGGGGGATCATTCCAACGCGGCCGCGTTGGAATGATCCCCTCGGAGTCTGACCCGTTTGGC